>Ga0210018_1000004_pt1 | contig 128996 bp, 154 predicted proteins | sample CryGeyCG2014_010_2_FD_183967 | JGI IMG/M metagenome (GOLD analysis project Ga0210018, IMG submission 183967) | Groundwater microbial communities from aquifer - Crystal Geyser CG09_land_8/20/14_0.10 (SPAdes) (version 2) | ecosystem: Environmental > Aquatic > Deep subsurface > Groundwater...
ATCGTTGCCATCATTTTACAGCGGGGCAAATATAAAAGGAGGTAGACCTTTCTGGAAAAGTTATAAAAAGAGATGAAGCACACACATATTTCACTCCATTATTTATTAAACAGAGAACTTAGCGAGATGTATGTTATACTGACGCTGAGAAGTTTCGCTTTGTCTCTAGTAGGGATTTTTATTCCTATCTATCTTTATCAGAATGGATTAACATTAAGATTTATTTTTTTATTTTTCGCTTTGATGTATGGTGTTTTTTCTGTTGTATGTTTAATTATCCCGAAAATAATCGCAAAAATAGGATATAAACATTCAATGGCGATAAGTTTCGTTTTTTTAATAATATCTTTAGTTTTGCTGAGCTATCTGAAATCCGATGGATCTTATCTTATAAGCGGGACTATATTGGGAATAAGCATGGCTTTTTTCTGGCCAGCATTTCATCTGGATTTTGTAAAATACAGCATTAAGAAAAAAAGGGCTAAGCAAATAAGTGGTTATATGGCAGTTTCGACATTAGCGACTATGCTCGGTCCATTAATCGGGGGGATTGTATTGTCTGTAACTAATTTTAATATTTTATTTATAATAACTATTTTATTGTTAGCCATATCCCTCATACCATTATTCTATTCAAAAGAAGAAAATATAAATACAGATTTTTCATATAAAAATTTTATAAGAAATTTAACGCTTAGAAGATATTTTTCCAATAACAGCTGGCTTGTCACCGGAACTGTTATGGGAATAATATGGCCGTTGTTTATTTTCTTGATAGTTAAAGGTTATTTTTCTGTTGGAATTTTGGAAACTATAATGTTACTGCTCTCATTTTTATCTACGATATTTTTCGGGTGGTTAACAGACAAAATGAATAAAATAAAATTGTTTAAGGTTCTCTCTGCAATAAACTCCATAATAAGTTTTTCAAGAATTTTAGTAACAACATTTATCCAAGCTATAACAGTAAACTTTTTCTATGGACTGGTAAATCCCGGAATTACAATATCGCAGGACTGCGAGATATACAATGAATGCAAAAAAAATCCTCTTGAAAATATAACGATAAGAGAGTTCAGCGCCGGTTCAGGCAGGGTTTTATTTTTCTTGGTGTTAGTCATTTTACCATATTTTGCACTGGCATTTGCCTTATGTGGTTTGATTTCTTTGGGAGCATTATTCGCTAAAAGTAAGATTTAAATATATTCTTAATTTTTATGTTTTATGACCCTGTAGCTCAGCCTGGTTAGAGCGCCGGTCTTATAAGACTATAATCCGTTTAGGGTTAAGATAATGCTCTAAGCAAACCGGAGGTCCTGAGTTCAAATGTGGACTGCGTTTGACATTTTCAGACGTAACACTTGAAAATCTCAGCAGGGTCACTTTTTTTGTTGGAAAAACCTTTATAAATCTATGAAATTTTTGTATTAACAAATGCCCCTATGGTGTAGAGGCCAAGCATCCAGCCCTTTCAAGGCTGAGACCCGAGTTCGAATCTCGGTGGGGGCATTAAATATCCCCATACTTCAATTTCTTTTTTCTAGGGAGAAGTCCTAACAAAAACAATGCAAATAATGAAAATAAAATAAATAATTCTTTTGTGAATATCCCAAATATGCCTAACAATCCCAACCATCCAAAATTAGCTAATCTATTATCCATCCGCATTTTAACCCCTAATCTAATAAATAACTTGTATTTAAAATTTTTGATTTTTGAGTCAATAGATTTTTATATTAAAAAAGATTAATCAATGAATGAAAAAGAGATTATTTATCGGGGTTACAGGAACAATAGCTTCGGGTAAAGGAACAATTGCTGATTATATAGAAAAAAAATACGGATTAAAACAGATAACAATGTCTAATTTTTTAAGACATATTCTTGAAAAAAGAAATATAAAAGTTACAAGGGACAATCTAAGAAAATATAATAGAGAGATAGTAAATCATTATTGTAGAGGAACATTGTCAAATTGCATTATTGACAGAATTAAAAGAGAAAATTTGACAAAAGTTGTGATAGATGGAATAAGAACTCCTAAAGATGCCTCAATATTAAAGAAAAAATTAAAAGCCAAAATAATTTTTGTTGAGGCTCCATTTGAAATCAGATTCAAGAGGATTAAAAAAAGAAACAGAAAAAGTGATGTGAAGACGATTGAAGAATTCAGAAGACAGGAAAAAAAAGAATGGGAAACTTTCAATTTTGCAAAAACAATAAAATACGCTGATTTTAGAATTGATAATCGGTGGCCGATAAAAGAAGTTTTTAGAGAAGTTGATAAGATTATGAAAAAGATAATCTAATTCTAGAGATTTACCATTAAGTTAAAATAAAAAAGAAAAAGTTAAGTTACTGCGTTTAGACCTGTAAAATAGCTTAATAAACCGACACCCAAAATCAATGCAATTATTACAAATATCAGTATTAATACTATCGGAATTACTAAAACTGATGCAACTGCTTGTCCTGTTTTTATTTTATATACCTCTTTAATTCCAATTATTGCCAAAACTAGACCCCAAATTCCCGCTAAAAATCCTACATAAGGTATCCATCCAAGCAATATGCCAGGTGTTGAACTATAAGCTAGTGCTTTGTATGTTGTTTCCAAACCTCTTGCTTTTGAGAATATCAATACCCCTAAATAAATTATCAAACCTCCGATGAAGAAGCCGATAAATCTTCCAATGTAACCGCTGAATAACATTATAAAGAATCCGCCGAAACCTGTTGCTGCACTTAGCCCAGCACCGCCAATCATTCCAGTGAAGATACTTAATCCTAAAGCAATAAACAATGCCAATAGGAATACTGGAACAATTATTATCAGTGCGTAAAAAGCAAATGCGTCAGTAAGTTTCTCTTTTGAAATCTCTTTGAATGTTTTTGCTGGTTTGGTTACAATACCACCTATTTTCTGAAATATGTTCACTTTAACCTCCTTTTATTAATAATAAAATAAACAAACAGTACTTTTTAAAAGTTTTTATGCGGGGGGAAGGGATCGAACCTTCGTAGGCACTAAGCCACTAGATCTTGAGTCTAGCCCGTTTGACCGCTCCGGCACTCCCGCATTTATGCTTAAATTAGGAGTAAGTGAATCTCGTAGAGATTTTAACGAACCCCTGCATATTTTTTCTAAAGAAATTTTATTATATAAATCTTTTTGAAAGAAAACAAAACCTTTTTAAATGAAAATTTTCTCTTCTTAAGATAAAAACCGAGGATTGGGCTTTATGAGTTTAAAGGAAAAAAATGAATCAAAATTCAGAGACAAAACAATTCGAACCTACAGAGAGGATATTATCAAGTCATTTGAGGGGATGTGGATTAGACTTAGTCCAATTTTTTTCTGAAGAAAATGAAGGCAATTTAAGAACAAGTATTGAGGGAATAATAATTTTATCTGGTGCAACAATAATCGATAAAAATGTTAAGGCTCATTATTTTAATCCTGGATTAACGATGAACTACCTCTTAGCAGAAAGTCATTTTAGTATTCATATCTCTCCGCAAGAATGGGAGGATAAATCTGTAACTTTACATATTGCAACTTGTGGCGAAATCATCCCAATAGTATGTTTAGGTGGGGCTCTAAAATTATTAAAACCAAGAGAAGCTGAGGCTGCTTATTTTTCTTTTAGACCTGTCAATCCAGAAAAAGTAAGAATGCCAGAATATAAGGAAAAAATGCATGATGATTTTATCAAAGTTATACCTCTAGATTATTTAGTTAGGCTAAGTCGGTTAAGAGAAGATTTGGGAAGAATCAAAGGTTATTCAGTCTATATCGTCAAAAGATAAACCGAAAGTTATAAAAGTTAGTTCTTTCTCTTTTTTTAATGGAAAAAGAAATTGGAAAAATAACACATTTTTTCGATAAAATAGGTGTAGCAGTCATTGAACTGAAAGGAAAAATCAAAGTGGGAGACAAGATACATATCAAAGGAGCAACAACTGACTTCGAGCAGAAAATCAAATCAATGCAGGTTGAGCATAAAGAGATCAAGGAAGCAAAAAAAGGCGATGACATCGGCATGAAAGTTGATGATGTTGTAAGAGTTAATGACATAGTTTATCTTGTAAGCTAAAAATGAATATTGGTGTCGGAGTAGGAATAATTATTTTAAAAGACGGAAAAATTTTACTTGGGAAAAGAAATTCTGATGAGGAAAAAACTTCTTCTTTGTTAAACGGAGCTGGCAAGTGGACTTTGCCTGGAGGAAAACTGCATTTCGGAGAAAGTTTTGAAGAAGCTGCAGAAAGAGAAGTTTTTGAAGAAACCGGGATAAAAATTAAAGATACAGCAGTTATCTGCATAAATAACGATATAGTTGAAGATGCACATTTCGTAACTATCGGTCTTCTTTGTGAAAATTTCGAAGGCGAGCCAGAGATTAAGGAAGATTCAATAACAGAATGGAATTGGTTTTTGCTAAACGAAATCCCAGAGCCATTATATTTCCCGACAAAAAAAGTTCTGGATAACTATCTAAAAAAGAAATTCTATATAAAAAAAGAGAAATTATTGTATTTGGATGATTCTTATCTGAAAGAATTTGATGCAAAAGTTGTCAAGGTTGAAAATAACAAAGTAATTCTTAATCAGACAGCTTTTTACCCTGAATCCGGAGGACAGCCAGCTGATAACGGTAAAATAATTTGCAATAATATTGAATATAATGTTATTGATGTAAAAAAAGAAAAAGGTGAAGTAATTCATTATGTTGACAAAGAAGGTTTGAATGTTAACGACAAAGTCAAAGGAACTATAGACTGGGAAAGAAGATATAAATTAATGAAAATGCACACAGCAGCACATATTCTCTCAGCAATAATAAATAAAATGACTGGAGCTTTGATAACTGGAAATCAGTTGGGAATTGACAAGTCAAGAATTGATTTTGATTTGGAAGAATTTAATAGAGAAGAACTGAAAGATTATTTTAACGCTGCAAATGATGTTGTCAAGTTTGACTTGGCTATTAAATCTTACACAGTCAAGAGAGAAGAAGCTGAAGCAGATGGTAATTTATGCAAATTAGCCAAAGGTTTGCCTTCAGGATTAAAAGAGTTAAGAATTGTTGAAATAGATATTTTTGACAAACAGCCTGACGGCGGAACTCATGTTGCCTGGACAGGAGAAATCGGCAAGATAATTTTTCTTGATGCAGAAAATAAAGGCGCAAATAACAGAAGAGTTTATTTTGGGCTGGAATGAAAGATTATTTATAACTTTCAAAATATTGTTTATACCATTCTCTTTTTCTCATACATACATGAATTAAAACTCCTAACCAAATTAAGAAACTTACAAACCAATATTCTGATGAAACCAAAGCAAGACCAATCAACAAAAAGAGAAAAAACTTCAATTTATCTGCTTTGAATGTATAAACATAAGTGAAAATGCCTAAGAAAACTGAAAGCAAAACTGCAGTTGTTTTTTATTTTTCTTTTGAGTTCATTTTTTAACTAACTCTGCTCCCCAACTCAATATCATCATCAGGCTCTAACAAACAGACTTTGCTTCTGTCTTTATTAACTGCAGCCAAAACCATTCCCTCGCTTTTTATCCCTCTTATGATTGCGGGTTCAAGATTTTTGAAAACAATAACATGTTTTCCTTTCAGCTTTTTTTCTGTGTAATGTGCTTTCAATCCTGCAACCAACTTTCTTTTTTCATCTCCCAAATCAACTTCCATAATATATAACTTATCTGCATTTGGATGTGACTCTACATTTAGAATTTTTCCAACTACAAATTCAAGTTTTTCCCATTCTTTAAAAGGAATTTTTTCTGTCATGATTTTAGTTAGAAACTTTATTATTTAAATTTTTCTTAATCAAACTTGACTTGTAAACCTCAGGTTTGTAAGCATTTACTCTCACAATTTTTATGTTTGGAAAGTTCTTTCGTAAATATTTCTCGTCAGCAACCTGGTCATAACCCAAACAAATTACATCCGGCTTGATTTCTCTGATTATTTTATAAAAATCTGTTTTATCTCCCAATAAAACTTTGGCAGATGGAATATTATTTTTTATTGTTTCAACTCTCTTTTCTTCGAAAAAAGTTAGCTTTCTTTTTTTTATTTTTTCTATTGAAGAATCTCTTGCAACAACAACATATAAAGAGCCGTATTTTGCTGATTCATTCAAAAAATATTTATGCCCTTCATGAAATAAATCAAAACTTCCAAAACACATTGCTTTTTTCATACTAAATAAGATGTTTTGTTATTTTTATTCTTTAGCATAGAAAAAAATATATACTAACAAATACTGTCTGATTCTGGTCTAAAATGGCCATCATGAATGTTAGGGGCAAAGCTGTAAACAGCCCTGACAAAAGAGAGCTTGAAAAAGCTATTGAAAAAGGAAAATTAAAAGAAAAAATTTATGACGAGGAACATTTTGAAGATTTAAACGAATTAAAAAGAGTTAACAATAAATGATTACAAAATTTCTGAGTTTTTTAGGGGAAAATATTCAAAAAATTTTGAAACATCTAGAAATTTAATTTAAAATTTATTTGATTTTTAATTTATCTTTTCTCTGCTTCTTTTTATTCTCAGCTAAATAAATTCTTAAACCAGTTGATTATTTGTTGTATTAAGCTAGAACTCACACAATTTCCATCTATACATAAATTTGAAGAGCATTCAAAATTATTTTCACAAACTGCATCTTTTTTTAATTGCTCTACAAAAGAACCACTATCTGAACAGAAATTAGATGATTTCCTATATCCAAAAGGATAGCATTTATTCCCTAATTCACAACCATTGCAAAAAACAACAACTGACTCATTCAAACCAGTTTCATCGGATTCATTAAAAGTAGAGTTAATCTCTAAAGGTCCTGTTGTTTCATTGGGTTCAATATGAATTACCGTTTTATTTGTTGGACAATAATTAAATGTTATGTTTACAGAATTTGTTCCATTACCTTCTGAGCTAAGATAATGTACATTATTGAGTATTAATGATGTTGCCCCATCAATTTGATATGTCTGTCCAATTGACATCGTGTTTGTAATTTCATTTGTATTCCCAACCCCTATACTAAATTTCGCACTATTGGAATTTATATATACTATACTAACTATAGTCCCTTCAGCATTCTTGTACACATCTCCTTCTAAAAGAGTTGTTGTTTGTTTATAACAATCACCTGAAACTATAACACCCCAAACCATAATTATCAAAAAAATAGCAAAAGCAAATATAAATAAGATATTTAGGTTATTTTTTACCATATTTTATTCATAACACCTTTTTTGATCTATTACTAAAGATAAGAAATACTTATTTAAAAAACTTTCTATCTCTTGATTTAATCTAAATTTCCCAACGAAAAGCATTTCCTCTATTCTGATTTCTTAGATTGTAAAATGGTTTTCGTTGACGCCCAGGCCCGGAATCGAACCGGGATATCCTTTCGGAAACTGGTTTTCTCGTTAAAGTAGTTTTTCTACCTTCCTAGAGTTTCTCTTTTCTAAAGAGAAACTGTAGTCTCAAGACCAGCGGAGTACCATTGTCCCACCTGGGCATTAGATATTAAAGATAAAACAGTTTTTAAATTTTACACTAAATTGTTATGAAGAAATTGTCAATCATAGCCAAAACAAGTCTTTCACTTGATTGTAAAACTTCGCAATCTTTTACATCAACAATTATGCAATCTTTATACATTGCATCCCTGTAAATTTTAGATTCATTCCCCTCTCTTATCAAAACTACTGTTGCATCTAGCGAATCTGCACATGTTTTTACAGATTCTTTTTCTGCTTCTGTTGCATCTTCCGGTAGATTATGCAAAGCTCCTGACGCATTAACACCTAAAGCTCCGAAGAAATCTCCGAGACGCCAGCTGCTCAATGGTGCATCTTTACATCTCACTGTAACGGGATCGTAGCTTATGTATAATTTTTTATAAATAGAACCGTTTATGTCTACTGGAATTTTGTCCAATTCCTTCGGATCATGTCTTATTACTAAATTATATATGAATTGCTCTCCGTTCTTAAATAACAAGGCAGATGTTTTATACATGTCAATTCCACCTTCTCTTATCTTGGTGTATTGCAAACCGTGATAGTCAAATTCCGAGGGTTTCAGATTGACATAATCTTTTACAAAGACGAATATTAAAAATCCCACTGCGATAATTATTAATACTATTAATATTGCCTTGAATGTTTTTTCCCCTTTCTCTTTTTTAGGATGTTCATGTTTAATCTCTTGTTTTATCTCTTCCTTTTTTTCTTCAACCTTTTTTTCTTCAGCTTCCATGTTTAAATCTAAATTTTAGTATTTATAATCTTTATTGTTTCAAATTAAATATGTTAAACAGCAATTTGTCTGTGCTTTTCATGAAATTTTCTTCAGATTCATAAATATAAACGCATTTACCGAGAATTTCAACTTCGCTCTTTCCTGCTTTGGTATTAAACAAAAACATAAGACTTGTATCATCAAGCTCAGAACATGACTTAACTGGCAGATTTTCATCTTCGCATAAATAATCCGGATTATCAGTGCATACAGACTGCATTCTGTAAGCATAGGTCTGAACATTCAAAACAAATTCCGAAGCTGCTCTTTTTGCTTCAGTTGAATCTGCAATAATATAAATCACTTTATTCTGAAATTCATCTAAAGTTAAACTGCCTTTAAACACAACATCCGAAACATTTTCTAAAGTAAACTTTGTATTCAAAAATCCATAATCTGTATTAATTCGATAGCCATAATCTGTTTTTGTTATATTTCCTTCTGTTTGTTCATTAGTAGCTGTTTTTTCTCCACTGAATATAGCGTAACCGACAGAGCTTAAAGTCATAATTAGAATTATAAATATCCCCCAAAAAAGAGATCTTCTTTTTTCTTTCTTTTCCTTTTCTCCCCTACTTTCAAATCTTGCCAGTTTCATAATTGTATTATATAATTTACGTTTTAAAAGTTTATGCATCCAAAATATTTTATATTTATTTATCTTAAAGATTAACATGAAAACAATAATTGCTTCAGGACCTGTAATTGTCAAGATGGAAAAGCTTTTAGTTAACAAAGACAAAGATGATGATTATTCAATAAGCTTTTTTGCATAAACCAACCTTTCTTTTCCATGTTTGTGGGCTAATGCTCTTAATTTAATTAATTGTTGTTTATCAGAAATTCCTGAAAAATATTCACTAATTCCCTCACAATATTTGTCTGCCCAATCATAAACTCTCTTTTTGTTCCTGTCTGATTCCAAAGATTCTTCATCCATAAAAATATCTTCTATTCCATGAACGCTTCCAATTATTAATCTTGACAAATCTGCTAATAATTCTTCACTAACTCTCTCTCTAAAAGAATAATTGATTCCCATTCTATTTGGATAATGGTGAAGCTGGTCTTCAAAATGAGTTATTTCCTCTATTAGGATAAGTTTTGTCCTATATGAAGTTTGCCCTAATTCTAATTCATTTAATATTTTTTTTGATAACCTTAAAATTGGGGCATCGCTTACTCCAAACAAAAAATTTAGTGGGTCTACTTCTGCTTCTTTAGACCTAATGCCGGAAAAACCATTTACCTTTTCTGTTTGTGAAACATAATATGTAATATCTTTGTGAGAATGATAATTATACAAATTTTGAATTTCTGTTTGGATTCCTCTCAAAATTTTTCTTGCTTTTGCATTTAATTTTACTTTCATTTTATTTAACGATTCCTATTCTTGTTTTAAGCCCAATTAAATTTAGTAATCCCCCAACTTTTTTGGTTTCTTCTTGGCTCAATTTAGTGATTCCTACTCTGTCAAGCATTTTTTCATCAATCTCCACTCCTCTTTGTCTTTTAACATCTTGGTCTTCAGGTCCAACATATCCCACAGAGAAATCTTTAAAACTGGAGGGCTTTTCTGTTGCAAATTGTTCTGCTAAAGCATAGTTTCTGCTAGATTTTATTCTTATTTCTTCCCCTATACTTTCTTTACGAGTTTGTCTTAAATATTCCATTTTTTACTCTACAAATTTTATTTTGATACTATTACTAAGTAATCACTTATTTATAAATCTTTTGGTTGTTGTTACTAAACAATGGATACAAAATAGAAAGGTTTAAATAGTTTGGATTTTTTGATTATTTATGGCAATAAAAGAAATTGAACAAATAGAAATAAGAAATATTTTTGATAGAAATGGGAATTTGATAAATCTGCTTGAAGAGGGAGATATTAAAGGATTAAGAATTCAAACAAAAAGGAGAGAGAATCAATACATGATTCCATGTCAACCATATCGGGCTGATTCAGATGAAACATCCCAAAAAGTACTGGGATTTATTAAATCTGCTGTATTGCCAAACCTTGATTCTTTTAATCATGCGGTTTACAATGGAAGACATTTTGTTTTATTAATTTACTATTCAAAATACGACCCTTCTGACAGAAGACAAGCGTCTATCTTTTTTAAGGAACAATAACTTAATTAACCAAAAATCATAAACCTTTTAAAGGATTCTTTCATAAGAAATTAAGGGGATGTTGGTGTTGTTGTGAATTTGAAAAATGCAAAAAATTAAAAGAAGTATTTTCCTTTAATCATGGAGATATGATAAAAAATAAAAGATGGAAAAGGAAAAATGAAAGAAAAATTCATCTCAATTCAAGAAGCAATTGAAAAAGCAAAAGGCAAAGTTTCTATTCGTGGTTGGGTTCATAGAGAGAGAAAGCAGAAAGATATGGTTTTTATTGTTTTAAGAGATTCTTCAGATATAATTCAATGTGTCATTAAAAAGGATACAGTTTCAGAAAAAGAATGGAATGATTTGCAAAAAGTTCTTATTGAAAGTTCTATGGAAATTGAAGGAGATATAAAAGAGGAAAAAAGGGCTCCTACTGGCTTCGAGATTGAAGTTTTAAAGTTGAAAGTTATAAGCTATTCTGAGATATTTCCAATTACAAAGGACTTGAACGAAGAATTGTTGTTAGATAGAAGACATCTTTGGCTTCGCTCCAGAAAAATGACTGCTATAATGAAAATTCGTTCAACTGTCTTTGGCGCAATACATGAATATTTTAGAAGCAAAGGATTTTATGAATACCAAAGTCCGATATTTCAGTCAGTTCAGTGCGAAGGAGGTTCAACTTTATTTCATGTTGATTATTTCGGCAAGAAAGATGTGTTCTTGGCTCAAACATGGCAGTTGTATGCAGAACCGGAAATTTTTGCTTTGGAAAAAATTTACACAATAGCACCATCATTTAGAGCAGAAGCTTCCAAAACAAGCAGACATTTAACAGAATACTGGCATGCTGAAATGGAAGTTGCTTGGGCAAATTTTGATGAAATTATAAAATATGGTGAGGAATTAATCAAGCATGTTGTAAAAAAAGTTCTTGAAAATAACAAATCTGATTTGGAAATTCTGGAGAGAGATGTAAAAAAATTAGAACCAACATTGAAAAAAAAATTTCCTAGAATAACTTATGCTGAAGTTCTGAAATTATTAAAGGAAAAATTCAAAATGGAGATTCCATGGGGTAAGGACTTGAGAACTATTGAAGAGGACAAGCTAAGTTCTTTGTTTGATACCCCAGTAGCTGTAACACGATATCCCAAACAAGTCAAGGCATTTTATATGAAAGAACCTGATGACAGCAAAAAAGACAAGCCGGTTGTCAACGGAGTTGATTTTATAGCTCCTGAAAATTACGGCGAGATTATCGGAGGTTCGGAAAGAGAATCTGATATTGAAAAAATCAAAAAAAGATTAAAGGAGGAAGGCGAAAAAATAGAACAGTATGATTTTTATCTTGACACAAGAAGATACGGAAGTGTTCCTCATGGAGGTTTTGGTTTGGGAGTTGAAAGGTTCATCTCCTGGATTTGTGGTCTGGAAAACATCAAGGATGCAATTCCTTTCCCGAGGACGATGAATAGAACGAGACCTTAATGGATTAAAATGCGGATGGATAATAGATTAGCTAATTTTGGATGGTTGGGATTGTTGGGAATTTCAGGTATTTTCTGGAAACCATTGTATTATCTCTTTTTCTTGTTTGCTTTGTTTTTGTTGGGTTTAGTTCCAGTAAAAAGAGAATATGATTATACAGGACCAGACATGAAACATCCACATACTTAATTGCAAAATATATTGTATAAAATATATCAAAAAAATCCATTAAGGATTTTTGGGATGCCAAAAATAGAAAATATTCTGAAAAATTTAAAAATTATAATTTTCTATTTTTTAACATAATAAAAACATTTTTAAATTGCAATTTCTTTAATAAAAGATGGCGAAGAGACGTATGGGAAAGAGAGGAAAGAGTTCTATATATTCTAATTTAGAGAGAAAATCCAAACCAGCGTTAGTTCCACCAAAAGCTGAAAAGCTGAACGGAGCTAACATTCTTGTTCTCATATCGGTTGTTTTATCAATTATAAACGGTGTTTTTATGTTGCTTGTCTCTTTTGTAAAAATAGATGTTTTTATTCAAGTCCAGCAAGAATTGTTGAAATATTTAACATTCGGAGAGATGGTCATTTTGGGAAGTATATGGATTATCTTAGGTTTATTGATATTTTTAATTAACCACAGAGTAAAAGAAACGAGAAAAATGGGCTGGGCAGTATTTTTGCTTATAATTTCTCTACTTTTGATTATAGAAGGCAGAGTTATTGATGGTGCTCTGGCATTGATTGCCTCAATAATTTATATTGTGAAATTAAGCAGAAAGTAGTTCAAGAATTTTCTTTAGATGTCTCGCATTCTTAATATAAAAAATCTGTCCCTTGGATTTTTTGATATAAACTTCTATTTCATAATTTAGCTTTTTCTTGAAAAATGGCTTGTAAATTAATAATGTAAATGGAATATTGTCTCCAGCAACAGCGTCTTTATGAATTCTTTTATTTGTTACATCAACTTTCGGTTTTTCTCCCTGGAACAATTTGTAAAGATAAAATCCTGCTGTTATTTCCCTTAAGGAACCTAAGGAATTTCCAAGCATCAAAACAACATCTCCCAGAATAGCATTTATCATGTCCTGTTTATACCAGTTGTCTGTATCAATAATTTCATCAACAATAGTAATGTATGGCTGCAAATGTTTTATTCCAAAGTTCTTATCTTGTTTTGGAACTGCACCAAAAACTTTTCTGCCATTAAACTCTTTGTATTTTTTTGCAATTTCAAAAGCAACCCCCCTATCCAGCAAAAAAATTATTTCATTTCCGGAATCAGCCAAAACTTTAGCTATTTCGTTTACATGTTTTTCAAATTTATTTGTTGGAATATTGAGCAATTTAGAAAAATGATGGTCAATATTTCCCGGCCCAGTTAAACTTACCCTTAACATATCAAAAATTCTTCAAATTTTTGGGATGATCAAAAACGCTCTTATTAGCGTTTTAGACATAAAATTTATAATCAAACAAAGTTTAAATATTTTAACATGACGTTCGAACAGGACAAAAAAAGAATTTTGGAAAAAATAGGAAAAGCGGACAAACCAGACAAATCCTTTAAAGGTTCGATAGACAAACAGATTTTGCCTTTAATAAATCTGATAAATTCGAAAAAGAATTATTATACAACATCGAGTTGCGCTGGAAGAATTATTTTTGTCAGAACAATAAAGAAGAAAGAGCCGAACGCTTTTCTGTTTATGACGCATGAAAAAACTTCCTTTGATGAAATTAAAAACGCCCTTAAGAAAATAAAAAACAAGGAAGTTTGGTTTAAGCAAGAACCTTGCATTTTGCATGTTTGCTGCAAAACAATCAAAGATGCTCAAGATTTGGTGAACAAAGCAAAACTTTCCGGCTGGAAAAAGTCCGCAATAATTGCTTCATCAAGAAGAGTGGTGTGTGAATTGCTCTCAACAGAAGTTATATCCTTGCCTTTAGTAAAAAACAAGTTGCTTGTTGATGATAATTATATAAAAATTCTTGTTAAAGAGGCAAATTTTAATCTGGAAAAAGTAGGGAAGAAGATTGAGAAGTTTTATCTTTTGGTTTCTTCGAATAAATGAGTTATATCTGCGTTATGTTCGCAGCAAAAACAGTGATGATTATTATAAATAATTGGTAGGATTAATCCTTCATAAATTTCACAATAGTGAATAGTGCAATCTCTTTAACGATAATAATCTAACTCCGAGGGATTTTTCCGAGCATCCTCGATTGATAGAAACCGTATTGATCGTACATCACATCCCTCTTTTGACATAAAAAAGATAGAAATTTGTTTTATAAAAGAATTTGTATTCTGAACTATAAGAATAGCATGTAAATCTCATAGAAGATACCTAAAATAAACATAATTGCCAATATTATCAACAAAACCCATGGAAGTTTTAATTCGTATTCCGGCTTTCTGTCTCCGAATTTTTTTGCTTTTTTATTCATAATTAAAATTAAGATTCCTGTCAAACCGCCTGTAACAGAACCAGCAAGACCTAAAATTTGGGTGAAAGTTGCTGCCTTAAAAATAAAAATTAATAGTGTAGCTATTAATGGAACTATTGTAACCAAAAACCATGCAAGGATTTTTCCTAGTTTCATGTCAAACACATACATGTCTCTTAAGACAAAACTTAATGCTACTAAAGATGTGAACATGGTGAAAATACCTAATAAAGTTGGCAATCGTCCTAGCGCGAAAGTTGCTATCTCTGGAGATGATAGTCCTGAAAAACCAACAACAGCAAGAACAAAAACAATGTAAATTGCGATTGGAATCAAGGAACCGATGATAATTGCTTTTTTCAATAATTTTTCTTTTCCTTTTAATACTAGTTCCATCTCAGGCATGATGTCAAAACCCAGCAAAGCAAACAAAACAACACCATAAGGAAGAAACATAAGTGCTGGATTTATGTAAGTTAAATTAGAAACTTTAATTTTGGTTGCAAAAAAAATCAAAATCACCAAAACAGTTCCGATTATTAAAAATATTCCGACACCTTCGACTTTTCTTAAAGCTTTTAATCCAAAAGCAATTATTACAGAAATTATAACCCCTACAATAATCAAAAAAAGCAGGCTTAAATTCAAGTTTCCGAAAATAACAAAAGATAAACTTTCCCCAATTCCCAAAAGATAGGCTATTAATGCGGAATAAACTCCAAAAAGCATCATAATAATCATAAAAATTTTTCCTGGTTTTCCAATGTATTTATTTGCATAACCTGGAAGCTGGTGATTTCCTTTTGTTCTTAAAGAAATTTCTCCGATATAAAGATTAATAAGGAGTATGATTAAACCCAAAAGAACTATATGAATCACACCGATTAAAAATCCGGATTTTGCGATTACGTAAGGTAATCCTAAAATTCCTGCTCCAATAACAGTTCCTGTCAATGTCCCGACAGCAGCAACAAGAGTTTTAAAATTTCCTGATTTTTTCATGAAAAAATTAACAAATAAAATTTTATAAAACTATGTTTTTTAATATATACATTAGAATATATAAGAAGTGAAAAATTCCAGGTCCAATTTTGCATATTTTAATTCCGTTGATTGTAATTGGTTTAATTAGAGATTATTGCATAAAAAACAAGAAAAAATTTTCCCTGCATTATGTTTTGATTGCCGCTATTGCCGGAGTTCTACCTGATTTGGACATTGCTTTGTTCTGGTTTATGAATTTGTTTGTTAAGGAAACTGCCTGGTATGCGGTTCACAGGACATTCACACATTCAATATTTTTTGTTGGTTCGTTTTTAACTATAGGAATAGCAACTCTAAAAGTAAATATCGGAAAACTAAGAAAGCATAAATTAAATCTTGGAATGATTTTTATTATGATTGCTGTAGGTTTTTCATCCCATTTGTTGCTTGACTGGTTATTACAAAGTACAATAGCTTTGCTTTGGCCTTTGACAACACAAAGATTTGGTTTGAATTTACTTGGATTTCTACCAGAAAATTTCCAGTCTAATATGCTGGCTGCACTTGAAGGATTGCTATTAATTTTATGGCTGATTTATTTAGAATTAAAACATAAGATAAGTGATTTTATTTAATTCTAAACATTTTTATATCTGATTTCTTTTTAATTATTGGGTCCATAGCTCAACGGATAGAGCACCCGCCTTCGGATGAGATGTCTCTTTAGAAAAGAGAGATTCAATGTAGAGAAAATACATTAGCAGATTGCTAGGAGAAAGCGGTTGATCAGGGTTCAATTCCCCGTGGACCCGTTCTATTTAAGAAACTTTTAAAAAGAAAAAAATTCTTAATCTAAGATGATAGAGGTGTACAGAAAAAGAGTTGAAGATAAAAGGATTAAAAAAATTAAAAATTTTGAAAAGGGTTCTTGGATAAAGATGATTAATCCCAAAAATGGTGAAATTAAAAAAATTATCGGGGAATTTAAAATTCCCGAGGATTTTGTCAGAGCAAGTCTGGATGAGGATGAAAAACCAAGAATAGAAAATGAAGATGGTATTGTATTCATTGTTCTGAGATTCCCTTACAAAATAGAAAAGAAAAACAGAAAAGGAAAAGATCTAAGATTTGAAACTTTGCCGTTAGGAATTATACTTGTAAAAGAAAACATAATAACAATATCAAAAGTAAGAAATAATATCTTGGAAGATTTTGCTGAGGAAAAAATCAAGGACTGGCATACAACAAAAAGACACAGATTTCTATTGCAAATTTTATACAGGATGGATAAATATTATCTTAACAGTTTGAACGAGATTGAAAAAGATATAGAGTCTGTTGAAAAAGAAATAAGAAAAACTCAAAAAAGCAAATACGTCATAAAGATGCTGGACATGCAAAAATCTCTAGTTTTTTTCGATACGTCCATAGCGGCAAATGGAACTGTTATAGAAAAAATATTAAGGGGCAATAGATTAAAACTTTTTGATGAGGATGTTGACTTGCTTGAAAATATTATAATTGAAAACAAGCAGGCTCTGGAAATGACGAAAGTTTATAGAGATATTGTGAACAACACAACTCATGCTTATTCTTCATTGATATCGAATAGAATGAGTAGAATTGTTAAATTTCTGACTTCTGTTACATTAATCGTGACAATTCCCGTTGCTGTTGCGTCTTTATACGGCATGAATGTTAATCTGCCATTACAAAATCATCCTTATGCTTTCTGGATTGTAACTGGCGGTTCCTTGATCATAGCAACATTTTTAGGGATTTTATTTTACAAATTAGATTTGCTTTAATCGAGAATATCTCCTTTTTTGTAATGCAAAGCTTTATAAATCAATTTATAAATATATCTATATAGTTTAGTGGTAAAAAAATGGAAAAAAGTGAGAAAAAAGTAAAAGTTCCAAAAGAGGTTTCTAAGTTAAGCATTCAGAATATTGTTGCAACAACGTCGTTGAAAAAAGATGTTCCATTGGTAAAATTGGCAAAAAGCAACGCAAATACTGAATACAATCCTGAACAGTTTCCTGGTTTGGTTTTAAGAATAAAAAAACCAAAGTCAGCTGTCTTGGTTTTCTCGTCGGGAAATTTAGTATGCACAGGAACAAAATCTGTTGTCCAAGTAAAAGAAGTTATTCAGAATGTTATAAAACAGTTGAAAAAAATTGGAGTAAAGGTTACAGAGAAACCAAAGATAACAGTTCAGAATATTGTTGCAAGCGGATTTATCGACATCAATTTGAATTTGAATCAATTGGCTTTGTTACTTAAAAACACAGAATATGAACCAGAACAATTCCCTGGTTTGGTTTACAAATTAATTGAACCAACAGCAACTTTCTTGTTGTTCTCGAATGGAAAATTGGTATGCACTGGAACTAAAAACAGACAGCAATTAGATGAAGCAATAAAACAATTGCTAAAAAACACAAAAGAAGTTTTGGGTTAAAAATTTTTCATAATTCTTTTTTTATATTTATCTCTAAGAATTTAAAAAATAAAAAAGAAAAAGATTATTTCTTATTCTACTGGTAAACTTGACCCCGGCCACCAATCCTCCATTGACTCCAACCATTCTTCATATGTTATGCCTAGGGTATTTCCCTCGCTTTCTTCAAAAACAATAGTGCATATCTACTGTTTCTATTCTTGAATCAGATATTCCTTTATTTGATGGGCACCAACGTTCATGTACTCTTATACACTTTGGATCATGTCCACTTTCTCCACCGCCTCTACTGGTTAAAGCCCAATAAATTTCTTGTTCTAATTCTTCGTTACATCCCAAACAGCAATGATATTCTTTACTACCATACCCTACTTCTGTTGTTTTCCCAAGTAAAGTCCTAGTGCACTTATTATTTAGTTTATCCAAACAGTATGATCCAATACAACCTGTTTCTGTTTTTCCAGTCACTGTTCCAGCAGTATCTGATGTTCCTACTTTTAAATCTGGGTTTGGTTTATATGTTAAAATCATGTCTCTAATATCACTAAAAAAACTATTCCCAGTTATCGCATTGCCAGTTGTCATGCCCTCATTTCTTTTTGTTGCAATATCACTGAAAGCAAAAACCAAAGCCAATACAAACAGAACACCTATGACTGCGAAAGCAATTTTATAAGGTGTTTTGATTCCTTTTCTTGCTTTCTCTTTAAGATTTTTTCTCATTCTCTAAAACCTCTTTTTATCTATAAAAAGTATACATAAATTGAGGAAGTTTTTATTTAAATATCTTTCTTAACTCAATTAGTATAATCTTCTAAAAGTATTTTAAATCGACATAAAATATAAAAACATCATTTTGCTAAATTTAAATTAAGGTATGGGGTAAAAAGAGTTAAAATGCCAAACGAGGAATTTTTGCAGAAGGCAAAAGATTTTTTTGAAAGCCAGAAAAAAGAGATGGGGAAGATAGCCAAGTCCGGAAAAAAAGCATTGATTATCTCTTTTAACGAGCTGGCAAGTTTTGATGTTGAACTGGCAAATTTAATTTTAGACAAGCCAGATGAGATGATAGCATTATTGGAAGTTGCCTTGGATGAATTAGAGCTGATAGAAGATGCAAGAGTAAGATTCAATGATTTGCCTGAAGCCCAGCATGTCCAGATTAAAAACATAAGAGCAAAACATTTGGGAAGATTAATATCTATTGAAGGTATTGTAAGACAAAGTTCAGATGTCCGTCCCCAGGTTGACAATGCAAAATTCGAATGTCCTACCTGTGGAACATTGATAAATGTCATTCAGCTTGAAAAAGGTTTTAAGGAACCGAACAGATGCTCGAATTGTGGAAGAAGAGCGGGTTTTAAATTAATAAGCAAGCAGATGCTTGATACTCAGAAATTAGAGATTGAAGAAGCTCCGGAAAGTTTGGATGGCGGAGCACAGCCGAGAAGACTTACTGTTTTTCTTAAAGAGGATTTGGTAGAGCCGATTATGGAGGAAAAAACAACTCCAGGAAGCAAAATTAGAATTATCGGAATTTTAAAAGAGGTTCCAATAACTTTGAAAACTGGAAAAACTTCAACAAGATTTGATTTGGCAATTGACGCAAATAATGTAATCACTTTAGAAGAAACTTTTGAAGAAATTCAAATAGAAGAAGAGGATGAAAAACAAATAAAAGAACTTTCTGTAGACCCAGAGGTTTATGATAAATTGGCGGAAAGCATTGCTCCCTCAATATTCGGCTATCCCGAATTAAAATTAGCGATGATATTGCAATTAATGGGCGGAGTCAGAAAACAAAAATCAGACGGAATTTATTCAAGGGGAGATATTCATATGTTATTAGTCGGCGACCCAGGAGTTGCAAAATCAGTTATTTTAAAATTTATGTCTACTGTAGCCCCGAAAGGAAGATATGTCATTGGAAAATCTGCGACCGGTGCTGGTTTGACAGCAACAGTTATAAAAGATGAATTAATGAGGGGATGGAGTTTAGAGGCGGGCGCTATTGTTTTAGCAAATAAAGGTTTGGCTTGTATTGATGAATTAGACAAAATGTCAGACCATGACAGAAGCGCTATGCACGAAGCAATGGAACAGCAGACAGTTACAATTACAAAAGCAAATATCCAGGCGACTTTAAGGGCTGAAACATCTATTTTAGCTGCAGCAAATCCGAACTTCGGAAGATTCAATCCGCAACAGAGTGTTCCCCAGCAGATTCATCTGGAACCGACATTAATAAACAGATTTGATTTGATTTTTGTTTTGAGGGACATTCCCCAGAGAGACAAGGACGAAAAAATAGCAGACCATGTTTTAAAGGAACATAAAGAAAAAGTAAAAAGAGAAATTATAAGTTCTGAATTTTTAAGGAAATATGTTGCTTATGCAAAGCAAAATATTAAACCAGAATTGACGCAGGGGGCGATGGAAGAAATTAAAAACTTTTATGTTGATTTGCGAAATATGCAGACCATAAGTCAGGATATAGTAAGACCGATTCCTATTTCAGCAAGACAGTTGGAAGGTTTAGTCAGGTTAAGCCAGGCATCTGCAAAAGTCAGATTGAGCAATAAAGTTTCAGTTCAGGATGCAAAAAGAGCTATAAACATTATGAAATATTACTTATATACCGTCGGTTATGATGAAGAAACGAAATCCATAGACATAGACAGGATAGCAACTGGAATTTCTGCTTCAGAAAGACAGAAAATTATATTAGTCAGAGAAACTATAAATAAATTAGAGGGAAGATTGGGAAAATTAATTCCTATTACAGAAATTTTTAAGGAGCTTGAAGGAAAAATAGAGATAGAAAAGATTGAAAAAATAATAGAAAAATTAAATAGAAGCGGAGAGATATTTATGCCGAGAAAAGGTCATCTTCAAAAGGTAGGTTAAAATGGAATTTAAAAAAAGAGAGGTTGCATATATTGTAAAAATCAGCCAGATTAAAAATGCTGAAAAAGAAATCTTGGACGGAAAACTTAAAGAGCTAAGAATAAAAAATAGGATTGTTGCCAGAGTCAGCATTATCGGCACTGTCACAGACAAGTTTGAATCTTTGAGGGATAAAAAATATGCAAGCATTACAATTAATGATGGTGAAGATACTATAAGAGCCAAGACATTTGGTGATGGGGTTGACTTGCTTGAAAATATAAACAAGGACGATATTGTTAAAGTTATAGGATTTGTAAGATATTTCAAAGATGAACTTTATATAACTCCTGAAATTATAAAAAAAGTTGACGCAAGATGGTTGATGTTAAGAAAACTTGAATTAATAAGAATTTGTGGTTCGGAAAAAAAAGATGTTCGGGAAAAAGAGATAAGGAAAGGCAATGAATATAATGAAAAGCTGGAAAATGAAATTTCCAAGCCTGATAAGGAAGGTGTTGGAAACCAAGGAAATCATAAGATTTCCGGTGTCCCTGAAAACAAAGTTTCCAGCGACGTAGTTTCCAACGAAGAAGAAATAAAAGTAGTTACAGAAAAAACAGAAATTGAATATAAAGACGATACAATAAAAACTGAAGAAAAATTAGAAGAATCAGTAAAAATTGAGAGTAAATCTACTTTAAAGGAGGAAATTAAAGAATTTATTAATCAAAATATTAATACAAACAAATCTGTGCAATATGATTTATTTGGAAAACCTGTTGAAGAAAAAGATGAATTGGATATTGAAGAGGAAAAAATAGATGATATCGAAATTCCAATTAAAAATTCAAGATTAAAGATAGTTGAGAAGATAAAAGAGATGGAAAAAATTTCAGAGGATAAAAATGTTGATATTGACAAGCTTATTTTATCTTTGGATTTGCCTGTAGAGGAAATTAATGAGCAGATAGAAATTCTTCTTGAAGAGGGAATTGTATATGAACCAAAGCCCGGCAAGTTGAAAAGTTTGTGATGAAAAACTTTAAAACCAGCTGTTGTTTATTTTTAAGATGACTGACAAAAATTATGAGGAATCTTTGGAAAAACTTTACAAGGAAGTAAAGCCTGTTGAAACAGCTAAAGACCGATTCGAGGTTCCGAAAGTTGAAGGTCATTTTGAGGGGAACAAAACAATTATAACAAATTTTAATGCTATAGTATCATATTTAAGAAGAGATCCAGAGCATATAAGAAAATATTTGCTGAAAGAATTAGCAACACCTGCTGTTTTGGAAGCTAACAGAATTGTTCTAAACAGAAAAATCAGCAGCGCAATGATTAATAAAAAAATAGAAGATTATACAAAAGAATTTGTTTTGTGCAAAGAATGCGGAAAACCCGATTCAGAACTTGTCAAAGAAGGTCCTTATTTATTTTTACATTGTTTGGCTTGCGGTGCTAAACATTCAGTAAGAGCAAGGATTGTATAAAGATGCAAATAAAAATTCATGAAGCGTATCGTATCATTGTTTCTATCTGTGACTCTGGATTAATCGGCAAGAAATTTGAAGAAGGCGACAAACAGCTAGACATTAAAGAATCTTTTTATGCCGGAGAAGAAGTAGATGAAAAAAAAGCTGTTGAAATTTTAGTAGATATGAAAAAAGAAGATGCAACTTTTAATATTGTTGGTAAAGAATCAGTTAGAACAGCGGAAAAATCCGGAATTATTAAGAAAGGTTGTTTTGATTTTATTAATGGAATTTCGTATACCTTTTCTTTTCTATAGAAAGCAACTTTTATAAACGAATATTTCTTAATTCGTAGATGGTTGAAGAAGAATTCAAGGATATTGGTCAGGAAGAAAAACCGGAAGAGAAAAGTGAAGGTTATGTTAGGGTAAAACTTCCTTCAAGAAGAGAAGTTCTCGGTATTTTAGACCAAAGAGCCGGAGCTTCCCGTATTATAGTAAGATGTATGGACGGGAAAACAAGAAATTGCAGAGTTCCCGGCAGATTAAGAAGAAGGCTTTGGCTTCGCCCAGGAGATGTTGTGATTGTTGCTCCATGGGAATTTAATAATGAAAAAGGTGACGTTCTTTTCAAATATAATCCAACCCAAGTTTCCTGGCTGAAAAGGAACGGCTATCTAAAAGAAATAGAAGAAGAATTCTAAAAAGTATGAAAATGGAATTTTCAATTTCAAAAAATTTTGGAGAAAATTTTTAGAATGGAAAAAATATTTTTTAGTTCTGAAGGAATCGCTAGAATTATAGGAAAAAATGGTTTGATGAAAAAGAAAATTGAGAAAAATCTAGATATAAAAATAAAGAAAAATGAAGATGACTCATTAATGATAGATTCTAAAGACAAAGTTGAGGAATTTTTATTGAGATATTTTCTGGATGCTATTACATTGGGCTTTCCTTTTAATATTGCAATGAGCCTGATTAAATCCGATAAAATATTTAAACAAATTGATATAAAGAATTTTTCAAAAAATCCGTCACGTATCGATGTTATAAAATCGCGGGTTATAGGGAAGGAAGGAAAAGCAAAAAAAACAATTTCTTATTTAACAGCAACAGATATAATGATAAAAGAAAATTTTATAGGGATTATAGGGGAAGCTGAGAATGTGCATTCTGCAGAAGAAGCTTTTTTAAAAATAATACGAGGAGCTCCGCATGCACATGTTTACAAATTCCTTGAATCTGAGCAAAAGAGAAGAAAAGAGATTGAAGCAGAACTTGAGGAATTCAGGAGAAAAATTAAAAAGTAGTGTTACCACTATAAAGAGAAAAATTTATAAATACTGTTTTCTTAAATAACCAATGACGAAAGAAATTTTAAGTCCAATAAAAGAAGTTTATGAATTTTTTAGCTGTAATTATAAAGCAATTTATCGGGGAGTTTTTTCTGTTTTAGTGTTAGGTATCGGATTAGGAATTCTTGGCTGCGAGCAAAAGAAATATGATTCAAAATATGTTGAGACTCATACTGAAATCCCTGCTGAAAATTATACAGGACTTGAAAATAGATTAGAAATTCCTGATACTATTAATTCAAATAGAATATTGGACACATTCAGATGGGAAAATATAGAATGTATGAGAATAGATACCAATACAATTTTAAAAATTCCAATTGAAAAAGGAGATAATTTATACAATAGATTAAAAGCTTACATCGAAAATAATGGCCAAGGTTATGTAAGAACGGATAAAAATGCAGAGGAATTTGATAATTTTATGAAATGGTTAATTGAAGAATGTGTTGATAAATCGACAATACCTGGGGGAGATCCTAATAAGATCGGAGCAGGAACAACAGTTACTGTTACTATTCCAAATAGTGATTAAATTCTAAACCAATAGTTTTTTAAATTATTTTATTTTCTATAGACTATATCTGCCCTGGTAGCTCAGTTGGTAGAGCATACGACTGTTAATCGTAGGGTCGCAGGTTCAAATCCTGTCCGGGGCGTCAACAAAAATCATTTCACCATATAAAAATAATAATAAAAGAAATGCTTTTTGATTGAAAAAGACCCTGTGGCGCAGCCTGGTAGCGCGCACGACTGATAGAGCCTTTCTTTCTTCAGAGAAGAAAGATCCCCTCGGGAAAGAAAGAAGCTTTAGTGTGACTTTCAAAAGGTTTGAGAAATCGTGAGGTCCTGAGTTCAAATCTCAGCAGGGTCATTTAACGCATCTTCCATCTTCACAACAAGAACCAGGATACCTAAAAATACAATTATAATCTTTATATCCGCAAAAACCATCTACGGTGCACCAATATTCTCTTAATATTGTTTGTCCATTAACTTGGTGAGTAAAACAATAATCATCAAAAGTTTCTCCATCTTTGGCAATACACTTTCCTTTTAATTCCAAATTCAAACCACCATCAGTATCAACACAACTATTTAAGTTCTGAACACCGTAGCCTGTTGTTCTTTTTTCAACAAATATCATAGTTGCCAAAGATAAAACTACGATTGATAGGATTAAAATTATAATGAACAATCTTTTCATTTGAGTATATCCCCCTATTTAAAAAATAAAAATTACTCGTAAACACAGGCACCATCACTGCAAACTCTTCCGTTGTATTCGCTACAATCTAAATCCTTGTAATTAACATTGTTTCCGCAATAGTATTCTCTTAATGTCAAATCGTCTATACAGTAATCAGTTGCGCTTCCAGACGAATCTGTAGCTATTCCCTGTTCGATTACATTTTGTCCACCATCTGAATCAGAACATGGATTTTTTGAAGCAAATCCTGAAATCTGGCTGCTTAAATTTGCTATCTGAATTACTGCAAATGTTATCCCAACAATAAGCAAGACACCGATTACTAAAACAGCTAACTTGAAGTTATCTCTTTTAGCTTTATTCTTTTTCATTCTTGAACCTCCTTTTTAATGTAAAATTGAGGTAAAAATGATATATAAACTTTTTTATTGCATTAAATTTAAAAAAGATATATGCTTAGGTCTATTATGGAAAAGAGGTCCGATAATAATAAAAGAGATTCTAAAAGTATTTTGATTACATTTACGATAGTAATATTAATATTGCTCTTCGTTATTGCTTTTGTTTCATACAAATTTATTAAAAATTCAGAGGAAAAAGAAAACAATTCATTTGAAAATTTAGGCAAGATAGCAACTCTTAATGGTTCAAAATTAATTTCAATGACTGTTCCGGCAGTTAGCGAAGATGGAGAAGGAGTAAAAACTTTTTTAATTTTGGAATCAATACCCGGAACCGGAAGAACATTGGTAAGTATCGATAATTTATTATTCTGGGCAGACACACAGTCAAGCATAAGAACAGCAAGAAAAGTTGCTTCCGATGTAACTAATATCGATGTGAATAAATATGATTTGATTTACAGTATCCATGCCAACGCATCTGTTGTCGGAGGTCCTTCTGCCGGTGCTGCATTAACAGTTCTAACAATCGCGGCTTTGCGGAATAAAGAAATAAATCCGAAAGTTATGATTTCCGGAGTTATAAACCACGACGGTTCTATAGGCCCTGTTTCAGATATAAGCAAAAAAGCGAAAGTTGTAAAAGAGCTTGGATTTGAAATATTTTTAGTTCCTTTGTCCCAAAGCAAAGATGTCATTTATGAAGAAAAGGAACATTGTGAAAAGTTCGGCGGTGTTGATTTCTGCCAAAAAGAGCAGATTCCAAAACAGATTGATTTGGCAAAGGAATATAATTTAACTGTTGTAGAAATCGCAAATATAAATGAAGCACTGGAATGGTTTTTTTATTAAATCCCGAAAGTATTCTTGAATTCAATCATCTTCCTAAATTGATATATAAATTCTCTGCCTTTTTTTGTAATCTCAAAAAAAGATTTGTCTTTTTCATCTTTTTTTTCTATCATACCTTTTGTAATCAATTCATCTGTATACTCTTTCAACAATTTATAAGATAAATTAGCTTTATACATGAGATGAGTTGGCTTTATTCTTCCGTTTTTATTTTCTATAGCCAACAGCATTTCGTTTATTATATCCACTTTTGATCTTCGATTCATTTTCTATATTCTCTTTACAAACCTTTTTTGCAGAAATGTTTATCATGATAAAAGAAAGTAGCATTGTTCCATAACCTAACAACTGAATTACCTCGGCGCAGACATAAACAAATTCACCTAAAAAAGCAAGTGCAAACACAATCTGGCTTACCATTATCAATATGAAAGACCACATCAAAAATGCTTTTTTACTTTCTTTATTGACGAAATAATTTTTTACATAATAATAGCATATATACATCAAGATTAATATTACAGTAATATGGAAAATATAATATGCGGAGTTGCTTACCAATGTTGTAGCAATTATAAAGAATCCGAATAAAATATAATCCCATAAACCTTTATCTCTGCTCAATAAGAAATACAAACTGAAAAATCCCAATAAGGATAATATTCTGTAAAAGAAATAACCGACAACGAAAGTTATATTTGATTCCCTGACATTTTCCCTGATTAAAGTAACAATGCCCAAATCAATTCTATGAGTAATATGATAATAAATGTTAATATTCATCAAAATTTTAAAAAGAAATGCTATTGACAAAGCCAGCAAAGCCAGACCGAACCATTTGTATCTTTTTTCATTGCAGAATGTGTATAATTTAAAGGCATACATACTTATTATAAAAGTCACAATCATGGCTATGGTTTCAAAAATAACATCAATTCCCATAAACCAGCCCGGTGCGAACATAAATCCGTACATATCAATTAAAATAAATAATCATTTATAACATTTATGCTTCTTTATTCTATAATAATGAAAACTATAAAGTTTTCAAATGTAAAATATTTAAAGGACTTTTGATTAATTTATCTATGATATTGACTAAAGAGGTGATTTTAAATTACATAAAAAGGGGAAAGATAACAATAAAACCGTTTAATTATAAAAATCTCGGAGCTGTTTCTGTTGATTTGACCTTGGATGATAAATTCGGAATTTTTAAGAATAAGCCAATTACAATAGAGGAAAATACAAATTATAAGGATTATATTAATATTGTAAGGAAAAAATCATTAATTTTAAAGCCGAAAGAAATGATTTTAGCAATAACAAAGGAAAGAATAACATTGAATGATAAAATCTGTGGTTGGATTCAAGGAAGAAGTCGTTTTGCGCGTTTGGGTTTGCTTGTTCATATTTCTGCATCATTTATCCAGCCGGGAATTAATAACAAGCAAGTTCTAGAAATTGTCAATCTTAACAATAAACCAATAAGATTAAAAGCCGGAGTCAAAATAGCACAGATTATTTTTGAAAAGTTGGAGGGCAGGGCTTCTTACGAGGGAAAATTCAAAAACCGGGTTGATTTTTGATTGTTTTTAAAGCTTATGAAATTAACTTCTTTAGTTCTTTTCTTTGTTTTTTCTTCATAATCCCTTTAAAAAGAAAATTCTTAGCTATTTCAGAAAAAGGAGGTAAACTTTTAGAAAAAGTTTAATCAAAAAAGATGAAAACAAATTTCAATTCAGAACTTGTCAAGGTAAACAGGTTATACAAAAACTTTGATTTGGATGTTGTATCATACCTGGCTTTGCGGGGGATGAAAAAAAATAACAGTAAACACTGGAAAAGAAACTAAAACTCGGAAATCTTTTTTTGGGTTTTTCCGTCTTTGAGTGATTTAACATCAACATTAAAAACTTCAAAAATATTTTCGACAGCTGGAATTAACTGATTATTTAGATAATATTCAACATCATATTCACCTTGAGCAACCCTATCGGGAAGTTCGGCTCTTTCCCTAACAAGACCGGGCTTCCCCCTTTTCATATTTTTCTGTTTGTCTTCTACAACAATATATTCTATCAAAGTTCCTATTCTTACCGGCAATCCAGCTTCCAGCATCCTTTTTGCAACAACAACATGTGGGATTGATGCTGCATAACTCGATATTTCCTTTTTAAGTTGTGTTTTTATTATCAAATCGTCATTCTCAATTTCTTTCTTGTTTACTTTTTTTACAATCTCGTTAAAATATTCCAATGCTTTTTTCTCATTTCCGTTTTTCAGAATTAAGGATATGATTTCATTTTGAACTTTTTTTGCTAATCTGCACCAATCTCTCCTTACAGTTTCAAAACCTCTGACTTTTATTTTCCCATCTTCATCTATCAAGGCATATTTTTTCTTTGCTCCTTCTGTCGTTGTTCTTTTCGAAACCCAGATTCCTCTTTTGTAGAAACCTTCCAAATCCAGTTCCATAATTCCAGGCAACTCTGAATTTAATTCCTTCAGCATTTCAATTATTTTTTTTTGTGTTTTATTCACTAAAAAAGCTATTGAGTCTGTATCAGAGTAGATTACTTTATATCCTTTTTTTTTTATTTTTTCTATTGTCTCCAATATTGATTTTCTTGCTAAAGCAGCTGTTGAAGCTGCTGCCTCCCTGCAATAATATCTCGCACCAAAGAAACCTAAATAACCATAAGATGCATTTGCCAGTAATTTGAAAGCATTACTCCTTGCCTTTAAAATTGCGTTTTGATTTTCCTTGTATTCTTTTTTGTATTGTTTTCTTTTTTTTATTATTTCCTCTAGCATCACTGGAAAAAATCCTTTTTCTTTTGCAAAATAAACTTTATGATTTTCGCTTAAAAAAACTTCAGTTGAATTAATCTCTTTTTTCTCCAAAAAAGTCGATAATGACAAATTATAAGTTACTATAACTGAGGAATACATGCTTGTGAAATCAAAAAATGCTATGTCCTCATACAAACCTGGTTGTGGTTGGAAAACAAAAGCTCCTTCGTATTTTCCCAGCATTCTTCTTTTTAATATTTCGTCGTTCAGGGGCCGTTTTTCAGCTATCTCATCAAACTTCTCAAGATTATGTATGATATAATTTTCAACATGAACAGACATGCTCTCCCTTGAAACATTAAATAACGGCTCTCGTATAATCTTCGAGAATTCCATTATATCCGGCCAGGATTTTTCCATAAGTTTGTAAACTAAAACCGAATCCTGCAGATTATATTCAAAATATTTAATCCATTCGTCTTTTTCAATTTTAGACGAATGTTTATGCTTCCATTCCAATTTTTTTTCTCCGATTAATTCTGATGCAACTTCATTTAAAGACAAAGTTTCTGACTGCAAATATTGCGAGTAATTTGTTTTTATAAATTTGAACAGATCAATATGAACAATCCCGTCTATTCTTGCAGAGATTGCATTTCCCTTTGATAATTTTGGCTGGCTTCCGTCCAAACCAATAGACAATTTAATTCCGTTTTTTTCAGCCCTTGCTCTCAAATAAGGCAAATCAAAATTATCTGAAAAATAACCTGCCAATACATCAATATTTTCTTTTTGTATGTAATCAACAAAAGCTTCCAACATTTCTGCTTCATCTTTGTAACATTCGACAAAATCCAGATTATGCGGGCACTTTTTCCATGTAAGAACTTTTTTGAAATTTTTTGCAACCAAGGATATCATGACTATTTTTCCCCTGCCAATTTCAAATTTATCTGTCTCAATATCGTATGCCATTATCTTTGGAAAAAATTCTTTTTCCTGGATTTCTTTCATTCTTTCTATTTTTAAACAGATATCGGCATCGTAAGAACCAAACTTGTCAAAAATTTCGCCTTCAACTTCATACCACATCAATGGCTTTACTTTTTTTTCTATGATGTATTTTGTGATTAGATTGATGTCATATTCCCTCCTCTTTTCTATCTCATCGAAATCAATCTGGTCCGCGATAGCATGTCCGTCTTTGTAATTTGTAATAAATATCTTTATTGCTTTTACATTTTTCCCGAGAAATTTTTTATTATGCAGTTCTGTTCTTACAACTGAAGAATTTCTTAGCGAAGAATCTGCTTTTATTTTTTCTATTTTTTTTCTTATGTCTTCAATTTTTTTATCGCTTACATCATCTTTCAAAATTGCCCAAAAAGAAGCTGTGTATTCATCAATCAGACAAACTCTCTTGTTGTTCTCATCCCTGCCTACAATCTTTATGAAATTTCTTTCATTCCAGTCAAAATAATCATAATCTATCGGTATAAATTTTATTTTCATAGTAAAGTAAAGAAAGGAGAGTTTTTATTTTTTTAGTTCAAAAATTTATCCAGCTTCTTCCCGACTTTTTCACATTCTTCTAACGAGATGACTAAATTTTTTCCACAGTCCCGCAATTTTGAGGGATGAAAGAAAAACCATCCCTTGTGATTAAATTTTATCGCAATTAACGGTTCAAGTCCAAATGTCTCGCAAAAATAAATTAAATCTTCAATTTGTTTTTTTTCAAGATATTTTGTCTTGCTTTTAGTAACCTTTACTTCAATAGCATATTTTCTTCTAGCAGATTTTTTACCAGCTAATAAATCGCAAGAGGGTTCAGTAGTTGAACCGCTTCCGGCTGCTCTGAGTACAGCCCAACCATTATCCCAAAGAATATGGAAAATTTCTCTTTCAGCTGCACTCCCTTTTTGTTTTGACATAATTGTTTTAATTATTCTGAGTTTTTATAGTTTTATTGCGTAGTTTATACATTTGTTACTCCTTAAAAATGATTACTATTAGAAAGGTTTAAATACGACCAAAACTTTCTGCAAATATGGCAGGAAAAATTCCAATTTTTACTGAATGGTTTGGCAAGCCAAAAATAGTTACAGATGAAGGTGTTGCTATGTCAGAAGAATTTTATTTTATGAAATTTCCAAATAACGGAATTGGCCTTAAATATTTATTTAGAGAAAGATTACCAAGATTAAACATATTAAAACAAAGTAAATTGACTGATTATCAATTTATTGAATATAAAGCAGCTTTGCAGATTTTAGAGAAAGCTTTATATTTATCAAGAATAGAAAAAAGACATTTAACAGGGAAAATTTTAGATTTTGGATGTGGTGCTGGTGGTTCTTCTATAGTTTTAAAACTTTTATCTGAAGATATAATTGCTATTGATATAAATCTTAACGATATTAATACCTTAAAAAATTCCGGATTTTTTCCAGAGGAGAGAGCACTTAATATAGATGGTTTTTATTATATGACTCAACAACCAGAAGAGAGTTATGATTTAGTTCTTGCTATTAATCTCGGTGAGTTAAACACAGAAAGAAGATTTATAGAAGAATTTTACAGAGAATCGATGAGGGTTGTGAAACCAGACGGAAAAATATTAATTCATTCTGATTTGTTGACTATGGATAAAGTAAGAGATGTTTTTGGAGTTGAAGAGAGACCATCAACAAGAACCTTAGTCATCTAATTTTTCTTTTTTTACAAGTCCCTGGCTGAAACAGTTTTTCTTCCGTTTGCTTCTGCTCTCTTGACAGCTTTTTTTATTAGCTCTATAACTTCTTTGTTTAGGGCATCAGCAAAATCCGAGGCAACATTCATATCATTTACATAATTCTTAATAGAACTTTTTACAATTACAAAATCTTCTGCCATTTTTACCTCCTTTCTAATTTTATTTCTTTTTTCCGATTATTCTGTAGACATTTGTTCCGCAAACATTGCATTTTCCCTTAACAGCCCATGTTCCTGGTTTTATTTCAACTTCTTTTGGTTCTTTAACGTCTACTTCTTTTTTACATTTCATACATCTTGCTTTGTAGTTCATTATTATCACCTATGTTATTTTATTATTAAATTAGTTTTTAAATCTTGTTATTCTTCTTTCATCATTGGAAAGAAAACAATTTCTCTGATTGATTCGGAATTTGTCAAGATTGTAAAAAATCTGTCGATGCCCAGACCAAAACCAGCTGTCGGGGGCATTCCTATTTTTAATGCTGTAATGAAATCCTCATCCATCATCTGCGCTTCTTCATCTCCAGCATCTCTCATCTTTTGCTGTTCTTTAAATCTCTCTTCCTGGTCTATAGGATCATTTAATTCGGAAAAACCATTTACAATTTCAGCACCTGCAACTAACAAACTTAATCTTTCTGTCAAAAAAAGATTGTCTTTCTTTCGTTTTGCTAAAGGTGAAACACTTACCGGATGATTAATTATAAAACATGGCTGGATTAAACTTTCTCTAACATGCCTTTTGTAAAGCTGGTCAACAATTCTTCCCAAACCTAAATTCAAGTCAATATCTTTTTCCAGTTTCTTTGACTTAATTGCATTAACAAGTTTTTCTTTTGTATCTTCCTTTAACAAATCAATTCCTGTTTTTTTCTTTATTAATTCGCAATAATCATACTTTTGAAAAGATTTTGAAAAATCAAGTTCGTGAGTTTTATATTTTATTTTTAAAGTATTAAATGTTTTTTTGATTATTTCTTTAATCATTTTTTCTGTGAAATCCATCAAGTCGTTGTAATCGTGCCATGTCCAGTAAAATTCCAAAAGTGTAAATTCCTGCAAGTGTTCTGATGACATTCCTTCGTTCCTGAAAACTTTTGCCAGTTCGTAAACTTTTTCATAACCTCCAATAATCAATCTTTTCAGATACAATTCGAGAGAAATTCTCAGATACATATCAACATCCAGAGTATTGTGATGTGTTATAAAAGGACGGGCTTCTGCTCCGCCAGTTTTTAATTCTAAAACCGGAGTTTCAACCTCGAGAAAACCATTTTTATCTAAAAATTCCCGGATATTTTTTATAAACTCGCATCTTTTTTTAAATAAATTTTTTACTTCGGGATTTGTTATCAAATCCAGATATCTTTGTCTGTATCTTGCTTCAACATCCTGCAGACCATGAAACTTCTCAGGCAAAGGCAGTATTGATTTAGTAAGCAGGATTAATTTTTTTGCTAAGATTGATATTTCCCCCCTTTTTGTTTTGTAAGGAATTCCTTCAACACCTACAATATCTCCGGTATCTAATTTTTTGTTAAAGAAATTTACAATATCTTTTCCAGAATAATCCTCGGAAACAACAATCTGTATTTTTCCTGTTTCGTCCTGAATATGAGCAAAATTTATTTTCCCCAGATCTCTTTTTGTCAGCAACCTTCCGGCTAAAATTATTTTTTCCTTTCCTTTCTCCTCTTCCTTTAATTTTTTATATTTCTCAAAAATTTCCAAAGCATTATTTTGCTTATCAAATTTTGTCGGAAAGGGATCTATCTTTTCTTTTCTGAGCTCTTCTATTTTTTTTAGCCTCTCTTTTATGATTTCATCTTCTCTGGACATAGCAAAATTTCTCCGAAATTTTGGTAGGCTGGAAATTTTAGATTTCCAACATAATTAAGCTAATATTGGACAATTTAAATATTTTATGAAAGGCAAGATATAAAAACATCCCGATTTTTCTATATACATGAGAACAATAAATTTTATAATATTACTTTTCCTTGTTTTATTGATATTTATCAGTGGATGTAAAAAAGAAACAGCTGAAGAAAAAATGGATCAAAAACAAGTTGAATTGATAGCAAAAAATATTCTTGAATCTTTTGATAATGGAGATTATATCAATTTCAGCAGGGATTTTTCTGCGGAAATGAGAAAAGCTATAACAGAAAAAAGATTTAATGACTTAAAGAGTCTAATTTCAAAAACAAGCGGAAGATATATTTCTATTGAGGGTTATTCGCCAAATCATACAGCAGGTTTTATTGTTTACCTATTCACTTGCAGATTCGAAAAAGAAGAAGTTAAAGTCCAGATTACTTTCAGGCCAGAAGAATACGAAGTAAAAGGATTATATTTTGATTCTGAGAATATTAGAAAGAGTATGGAAAAAAATTAGTATCTTATTTCAAAATTTTTAAGTTGGTCTGATTTTATTTTTTCAACTTTTATGTCTGCAACATGAGCAAATTCCGGACCTTTTTTGCAGTATTCTATCAACTCTTCAACATTTTTATTTTCTCCCTGGGCAACAATTTCAACTTTTCCTGCAGAATTTTTCACCCATCCATTTAAACTCAAAGCTTTTGCTCTTTTTGCAATGTGAGCTCTGAAAGAAACTCCGGTGACTAAACCCTTGATTGTTATATAATAACTGTCAAATAACGGTGTGAACATTTTTCCTCTTTTATTTATTAATTAAACATTGTTTAAATATTTATCCAGAAAGTTATTCAGTATAATAATAGTCTGACTTGAAAAATACATTTCCGGACCGATTGAAATTTTTTTGTCAATCATATGTTTTATAGTTTTTAGCTTTGATTTTGGAATTCCATCATCATCTCCTAGAATAAAAACAGAATTGTTTATTTCATCTTCCTTCAAATTTTCCATTTTTTCCCCATCTAAATCCAAAAGAAAGATTTTCTTGTTTTTTTCTTTTAGTTCTGATATGACAGCTTCAAAATGTTTTTTCTCAATAAAACATCCGGGAAAAATCTCTTTTATTTTTCCTTTTTCTGATTTGTAAAGCATTTTTGATATCAAACCGGCAACATCTTTTTTGCTTATCGGTGTTTCCTCATTAAATCTGAAAATTAAATGTTGGGGTGGATTTGGAGGTCCGTCAAAAACAAGATGCATTTCAACATCTTTTCTTAATTTATGCGACAAAAAGAAAGTTGCAATGATTGAATGAATTACTATATCCATTCTTCCGGACTGCATTAAATCATCTTTGATTTTTCCGGTTGTTTTTGCTTTCTCTGAATAAAAAACAAATGTTCTCATAATTAATTCAAGAAAACAGACTTTAAATTATTTTTGAGTTATCTGAATTTAGTTCTTAAAACTTCTATAAATTCAGAGATAAATTTGATTTCTTTTTGATAATCATATTGTGTAGATATCTTCGGACCAAAAACTTTAGAATATAATTCTAAAGATATTTCTTCTCTATTTTTTTCAAATCTTTCCACCAGATCTTCTTCTTTAAAATCGGCTTGTCTACATAATTCTTGCAGTGATTTTTTAACTGGGAGATTTGGAATTAGATCCTTTTTAGAGGAGAATATAATATTTATATCATCTAAACTAATTGAACCAGTTATTATTAATCCTTCTCCTTCATTAGTTTGATATATTTTATCAGTATAATTTACTACATTAATTTCCATAATTAAAGGATAAATTGTAAATGGAGACTCTAATCTTCTTGCATAAGTAGAATGTTCTCTAGTTCTATCCCTCGCAAATATTATAGCTTCTGTTAGTAAGTTAGAACAAAAAGTTTTTATTCCTTCGCTATCTTCACAACCCTTATAAACGGGTTTCACACCACTAATCATACTTCTTAAAACTGTATGTTCAAATTTCCATTGAGTATTGCCCCTATACAAAATTCCTTTCCTTTGCCATTTGATATTTTTTGGATTAATTCTTGACAATACCATTTTATACAAACGAAATTTATCTTTATAAATCTTATCATTATGTAACTACTTTAAAGATGTTACAATATTATAATCCTAAAGCAAGCATCAAACCTGCCCAGGATTCATAAATCATATAGATTCCGATTAAGCACATAAGAATTCCTGCAATAAGATGCAAAATTTTTATGTTTTTTTCCTTCCATCCGGAAACTTTTTCAACACTTGAATATCCTATATAAATTATTATAGTTATTGCTACCATCGGCAGGATAAATACTAAATTATATATTAACAGCCAAGGAATTGTATGTAAAAACGTTGGAAGTGATGATAAAATTCCCGAGGCGATTATATAAGGTCCGATTGTGCAGGGCAATAAGAAAACAGTCACAAAAGCTCCGATAATGAATGCACCTAAAGGTGAAATTATCCTATCAATCCAACTTTTAACTTTTGGTCGCATTGACATCGGCATTTCTGTGCATAAACTACCAGCTTTGTATTTGACAAAATCCTTGATATTTAAAATTCCCAAAAAAATTGCTACAACAGCCAAACCACCATACAAAAACGGCTGGACTCCTTTTACTCCAGTTACAAAAACTTTGAAAAGATTGATAAAAATCGCTCCATATATAAAATATAAAATTAAAACTGATAATGAAAATAACAAGCCGCCAAATAAAACATTTTTTTTAGATTTTGGATTTGCTGTTAGAATTGAAATAAGAACTAAAGTCAAAACAGCCAAAGCGCAAGGATTTACAGCATCGATTGCTGCTAATCCCAAAATTTTCCCGATAGTTAATGCTTCAACTCCTGCTACCATTTTGAATTATAATTCTCAATAAAATTTGAAATTTAAAAATGTTTCGTTAACATCCAGTTAAAGTTTTAAGAACTTCAATTGTTTGAGCTCCAGTAATTTTTTCTCCATTTATAATCCAAGTTGGGACATACCTAATTCCAGCGTTTTGACATGCTTGAGAATTTTCTGAACAATCAATTAAATCAACATATTTTATATTTTCTCCTAAAATTTGCTTTTGTTTTACACAATGAGTACATCCTTCAGAAACATATAAGGTTACTTTCTGTCCAATACATTTTATAATTTCCTCATTTGCAGGATTATTGTTGGAGCAACCAACTATGACTAACAAAGAAAATAAAAATAGTATAAACACAATCTTTTTTATCATTTTAATATAAAAAGAAATTGATTTATAAATTTTATCTATTTTATAACAAAATAACTGCTCCCAACATCTGTCAATCGATAACCTTCATCTAAAGATAGATCGGCTGGTTTGATGAGTCCCAATTTTACCATTTCTTCTGGGATGTCAAAATCAGTATAGAGTCCTATCCAGAATCTTATTTTTGGATTGTCACGCTCTTTGCCACACATTGCAACTGCTGTTTCATACCTAAGATCTTTCCATCTAATTGTGGACTCAGAATCTTTTAGAATCTCTAATGCGAATATTATAAACGGTAAGGATGCATCACATCCTACCAAGTCAAATAATTTTTTTTCATCTACCTTCTCTCTCCCAATAGAAACTCTATTTCGTAACAAATTTGAAGCATCAGTCATAAACTAATTTTAAAAAACTAGCTTTATAAAAATTTATATTAAAAAGAATATAATTAAAACAAAATACTTAAAAGTTGATTTTTCCTTAATATTTTATGACAAGTTACGATATAATCGGAAATATTGCAATTCTTAAGAAAAAAGACATGAAATTGGCCAAGGAGTTGTTAAAAAGAGAGAACATCAAATCTATTTATGAAAAATCTGAAAAATTCAAAGGTAGATTGAGAAAAGCAACTTACAAATGGCTAGCTGGAGATAAAAAAACAGAAACATTTTATAGGGAGAATAATTGTGTTTTTTTCTTTGATATAAACAAAACATATTTTTCACCGAGGTTGGCAACTGAAAGGCTTGAAATTGCTAAGCAAGTCAAAAAAAATGAAAAAATTTTGGTTATGTTTTCTGGTGTCAGTCCGTATTCTATAGTCATAGCAAAAAATTCCAAACCGGAAAAAATTATTGATATCGAATTAAACAGAGAAGCTGTAAAATATGCAAAGAAAAATGTTGAGCTAAATAAAATAAAGAATATTGAAGTTATTCAAGGCGATGTTAAAAAAGTTGTTTCAAAATTGAAGGAAAGATATAATAGAGTTATCATGGCTCGTCCGCAATTAAAATACGATTTTCTGAAAGAGGCGTTTGCAGTTTCCAAAAAAGGGACAATCATTCATTTCTATGATTTCAGAAATGAAAAAGATTTTAAAAAAAGTTTGGAATTGGTAAAACAAAAAGTAAAAGAAAGCAAAAAGAAAATTAAAATTTTAAAATTGAAAAAAGCCGGTGAATTAGCTCCTTACAAATTCAGAATGAGGATTGATTTTAAGGTGTTAAGTTAAATTTTTATAGTTTATTTTATTAGACTTACCATGAAAAAAAGAGGAAAGTTATTGATTATTGGCTTAATAATTCTTATATCCTTAATAATTTTATGTATTACTTTTAGTATTTTTAGAGGTATTTATTGCACAAAACTATCGTCGGGTCCAGAAAGCAAGATTCTGAAAGAATTGGAAGAAAAATTTGAAGTAGATGAAATATTGGGTGAAACTGAATCTGATATTCATTGTACAGGTGATGGGGAACCATCAATTTTATTTAGTGGACAAACAAATTATATAATTTGCATGATTAAAAATTATGGAGAGGAAAATGAATCCTACAAATTTAATTTAATAAATTTTGTGATTAGGGATAAAAGAGGAAATTATATTGAAAAAGATGGTATTTTAGAAATAAGAGAGACTGGTCATTTTGCGAATGTTCCAAGAAATTCAACAAGAATGTTCAAATTTTATGCTATTAATATCCCGAAAAAGGTAACTAACTATATTTTATCAATGGAGATAGAAGTTGAATTAAAGGAACAAAAACAAACTATTATTTTGGATTTTTTAATTAAAAAATTTCTTAACTTAGAAAGAATAATTTGTTAATAACGAAACCTATTTAAATATAAAATTCTTTGATTTTTTATGAATAAAAGAAAGTGGGAAAACAGGTATAATACAAGAATGAAAGACTTGGAACACAGAAAAAAACATACTGTTTTCTGGGTTACAGTGATTATTGTTCTTGTAGCCAGTTTATTTTTCGGATTGATGTATGAACCGGAACAGGGAATGACTGGTTTTGCAATTTCTGATGAAGGAAAAGCTCCAAGCTTTTTAGGATTTGGAATTCTTGCTTTAACTTTGATGGTTTTGGTAGTTGGTTTGGTTGTTTATACCAAAAGAAAATCTAGAAAGAAGAAAACAAAATCCAAGCCAAAAAAGAAATCTAGAAAGAAAAAAAGATAATTAATTTCTGCAGCGAAATTTATTTAAACTAAAATTACCTGCTATGAGTATGAAAAAGAGGAAATTAAAAAATTCACATCCGCATATGTGGATTGCTCTTGGAATCATAATTCTATTTGCTGTGGTAATAGGTTTTAACTATACTCCATCAAAAATTAATTTTAGTGGGCATGCTGTAAGTTCTAATTCTTATTATATAAAAACAATAGAAACTTACATGACAAAAGCACAATTAATTCCTATTGAATCCAAAATTTTCAAGACAGTTGAATTATCTCCGGGAACACCTCCTGTAAAAAAAGTGATTGAAGAACAAGTTGAAACAAATATTGAAGATAATTTAGATAATAGTGTTCCAAAGGAAGAAATAATAGTTGAACAGCCAAAAGTAGAAGAAAAAGGTTTTTTTGCGAGATTTTTTGGTAGTTTAAGAAACTTGATAACCGGGAATGTGATAGGTGGTGTTGGTTATGAATCGGGAACTTATGCCTCAGGTTCAAACGAAGCTAGATTAGGCTCAGTTTACGAAATAAAAGCAACTTTAACTGAAATTGTAGATAGAACATATGCGAGATTTGTTTCCCAGTGTCTTGCAGAAGAAAACGGAAAATATGTTTTTCTTTTTAATAAAGGATTGTATACTGCAGGAGAAACTGAACCTTGTGGTTTTACAATTCTAGAAGTAAATAAAAATTTTGTAGAAGTTGGATATTTGAATTAAATTCTTTTCTCAACGCTTATTGCTGTCGGGGCTTCACCGCCATGCCATGTGAATCTTGGCCTTACTCTGATTGGATAAATTCTCTCGGAATTATCATCCAAAATTATCGCACTTCCGTTTAATCTTGGTAAATTATTCAGAAAAGAGGAAATTCCTGCTGATGTATAATTCTGCATGATTAAGTTTAATGCCTCAATATCAAAACTTGCTGTAACTCTGTGGCTTAAAATTATATCTGACTGTGTCATAACATCTCGGTGAATTTGACCTGGCTGTTGTGTTGCCAAAACCAATGTCAAACCAGGCTGTCTTCCTTCCCTTAAAACCTGGACTAAAGGATCTGTAGCTGCGTTTTTGTCTTTAAAATCCTTCGGCAGGAATTCGTGTGCTTCATCAATTAAAATCCAGACCATCGGCATTTTTCTTTTGTCTGTATAATTCAGATAATCAATTCCTCTTTTAACAGATTCAATTTCCTCCTGCTTTCTTGCATCCATCCTTTCATTAAATAATTTTTTGCATAACAAACCGATAACCAAAGCTCTAACATTAAACGTTCCCAAACTTGAATAAGCAGACAAGTCTACTACTGTAGTAACTCCAGCATTGATAACATCGGAGATTTTCACACCTGTTTGTTTTTTTGATGCAAAAACTCCCCATGTTTTTGCAGCTTCCATCAAATTTACAGCTGCGTTAATATCTTTTTTATCGGAATTTTTATCTTCCTGAATTTTTTTTATTATATCATCTATATCAAATTTTTTTCCGGAATCAATAAGCTGTGTAAGATTTCTTTCCAGAACTAGTGAAACAGAATCCAAGAAATTCAGACCGAAAGTTGTAATCCAGTCTTCAACGCTGATTTCGGAAACATCAATAACAAATTCCTTGTCATAAGGAATTGCTTTTTCATCATACAGTTTTGTTTTTCCTGCAGGAACAAAAACTTTTGTCGGAAGATTTTTGCTTTCCAGTTTCCATTGTCTAAGCAATTCATAATCTTTGTCATTTTTGTAAGCCATAGTCCAGTAAATTCCCATGGTATCAAAAATTATTGGAGCTATATTTTTTGAAACTTCCTCAGGCAGATCAGTTATTCCTTCGGCAATTACTCCTAAAGTATAAGATTTACCACTTCCTCTTTTACCTGCTATAAGAACGACGTGGCTTCGTGCAACATCAAGATAAACAGGATTGCTCAATGATGTTACCTGCCCCATTTTTACCCAATGTTTGCCTATGTAAATCAAACCCTTGTCGCCAAACAACTGCTTGTCTGAATTGTTTCTTCCTATTATTATTTCTTGAGGCATTGACTATCCTTTCTTTAGAAAAGAAAGGCTTGTCGAATCCAAAGAAACTTATTTAGTCTTTAGATTGACATAATTTTACTTTTTTATTATAAAGTTAAAGAAAAGAAGTTTTTATTTCTTTTTGTTTTACTCTTAAAAGATATAATAAAATATCATAACATTTATAAAGCATATTTATTTCTTTAAAAGATGACTGAAGAAAAAAAAGAGAAAGAAGAGATGCATGAATCTAAAGAGCATGAACATAAAGAGGATGTTAAAGAAGAGCATCATGAAATTAAACATGAGGAACACAATCCAAAGAAAAATATTAGGTGGGGAAGAATTCTCGCTATCGGTCTGATTATTGCAGTAATAGTATTAATAATATTATTTGCAACAAATGTTATTCAAATTAAAAAATCCACTTTAATAACAAATGTTAATGTTTCTTACACTTTAAGTGCAGATAATGTAGAAGCAATGTCAAGTCAGGGAGTTTATGAACAAGATTCAATAGATTCAAGCTTGGGATTAGTTTCAGATAAATTATCTAAAGAGATAGCAACTATGTCTGAAGGTGAGGAAAAAACAATTACATTAAAACCTGAAGAAGCCTTCGGCGTTTATGATGATTCTAAATTAGAGATAATAAACAGAACAACAACGATAGAAAAAACAAAGGAGATGAACAGAACATTTGAAGTTACATTGGACCAGTTTAAAGAAGCTTTTAATGAAGTTCCTGTAAAAGATAAAATTTACGGTCCAGAAACAGAGATGATAAGATGGAAAGTTGTATCTTCTGACGAAGCAACAAATAAGGTTGTTTTGAGTAGAGAAGGAACTATCGGAGCTGAAGAGTCGTATTATCCTCCTTATATTTCATTGTATATTAAATCTATAACACCAGATAAATTAACATTGGCGTTAAAACTTTCTCAGGAAAATGCTGAGATGGATTCTGAAATGGGTCAGACAAAGATAAAATTATATTCAGACGCTACTAATATTTATCTTAAATTAGAACCTGTATTAAATGACGAATTTGATTTAGATGGAACGAAAATTGTAAAAGATTTCAATGAAACAGCAATAATTTTGGATGGAAACAACAAATACGCTGGAAAAGAAATAATAGTGAAAATAAAACTAAATAAAAGAGAGATTATAAAAACCGAGGCAAAAGAATTGAAAAAAATTCCTAATGCTCCAACATTGCAATTCTTTGTTATGAGTTATTGTCCTTACGGAACCCAAATAGAGAAAGCAATATTGCCTGTATGGAAAGAATTTCAGGACAAGGCAAATATTGAATTAAGATTTGTAAGTTACACAATGCACGGACAAAAGGAAGATGATGAAAATTACAGGCAAATCTGCATAAGAGAGGAACAATCAGATAAATTAATTGTATATTTAGAATGTTTCTTAGAAGCTGGAGAAGGAACAGAGGATGCTTGTATGACTAAAGCAAAAGTAGACAAAACAAAAGTTGAAAGCTGTATGAAATCAAAAGCTGCAACTTATTTTGAAGTTGACAAGCAATTAAATACTGAATATGGAGTTCAAGGTTCACCAACAGTAGTTTTAGATGGAAAAGAAGTAAGCATAGCCAGAAATCCTGAAGCAATAAAAACAGCAATTTGTAATGCTTTCACAGGAAATAAACCAAGCGAATGTTCAAAAACTTATTCTTCTGAATCACCTTCAGCAGGATTCGGATATTCGACAACTTCCAGTTCAACTTCTGCAAGTTGTGGATAAACTCTTAAAAAGATTTAAATATTGAAAAATTCTTATTTTTACATTAAAAGGAGGTTTTGAAATGAAAAATAAATCGAAAAGAGATAACTGGAAACTTGCCGTTCTTGTTATCGGTGTTTTGCTTATTGTAGGAATAACATTTACATCAATTCAGATAACAAATTTAAATGATAAGATTGCCGGTTTCGCCTCTACTAATGACATAGCTATGTGCACTGATAGTGACGGTGGTGCAGTTTTAACCAAACAAGGTGTTTGCTATTCCTCATTAACTGATAAGTCATATGGTGATGAATGTATAGCAGACCCTACAGGAGGAATGCTTTTGAAAGAATACTATTGCAGAGCAGATAAAGTATGTGATGCAACAGAATATAAATGTGAAAATAACGGCTATGATTCATGTTCAAACAGCGCTTGTCAATAAATAATTTTTTATTTTTTTAATTTAATATTTCTATTTCTTCTTCTTTTAATTTTAATTCTTTAGCCAAGTCTTCCTTGATTTCATCACTACTGTTTGTGAAAATTATTTTAAAGATTTCAAAATCATGCCTTGCTCTTTTTATGCTTGTATGGGTTTTCTTCGCTAATTTCTCAACCACAGCCATTTTTTTCAGTGATTTTTGTTTTTGAATATACATTTTTAAAATTCTCGAGGGTTTTTTATAGGAAATATAATCCGGATTTACTTTTTCCTTGCTTAAAGCCACGCCAAGCGTTAAAAATAAATTGATATAAACCAAAAATCTCCAGTGTTGCCAATTCATTATTCTTTTTGAATAAATATCTGCCAAGCTTAGAGAATTGTAAGCTTTCTCCAAATCCTTATGTTTATATTCTAAAGGAAGATTTTCATCCACCCAAAATAAAAATTCCCCCATGTTCATACTTGTGATATTGTCAAATGCTTTTACAACTTCAATATCTTTTGATTTAAAAATTAATTTTAATGAGTTGAAAATATTCTCGCTTTTTTCCCTGTAACCTAAAATTTTCAAATCCTCTTCTGTAATATTTTTTTTGGATGTTGGTTCAATATAACTCAGTAATTGCAAATCATTTATTGCCGCTCTTACATCTCCCGAGGATTTAGATGCTATTTCCATAAAAACATTTTTTTCAATTTGTATATCTTCTTTTCTTGCAATTTCTTCAAGAATTTTTATAATGGATGCTATTGTTAATTTTTTAAATTCTATCAATAACGTTTTGCTTCTTATTGTGTTTAATTTTTTGTTCCATACATCATTTGCTGATAAAATAATTGGAAAGGAACTTCCTTCAGCTAATTTAGCGAGCTCCTGCAAACAACCCCTGTCTTTGACAGTCAAACAATCAATTTCATCTATCAGAACAATTTTTCCTTTTTTGAATAATGAATACTGTGTTATTGCTGGTTTTATTATAACATCTATCCTGTCCTTGTTTCTTAAATCTGACGCATTAATCTCTAAAATTTCATAATCAATATCTTTCCCTAAACCGTAAACTGAAGACGTCAGACCAGTTCCTGATGGACCGTAAACAAAAGCCATCTTTTTTTTCTGTTTAGAATAATTCAGGACAAAATCGGAGAGTTTTTTTATTGCTTCTTCCTGACCGACAATTTCCCTCAGAGATTTTGGCTTGTATTTTTGGGTTAAAGGTAGTTTAGATTCCATTTTACCTCCCTATAACACCAAAACTTGCCAATAAAGCCTCCAACTGGATAAACTCGTCAGAACCTTCAACTAATCTGAATTCCGCCTCTGCAACTCTCTCGATAATTTTTAATTTTTTTTCATTGGAAATTTTTAATTCTGTTAATTGGGAAGAAATTGCCTTGATTATGTCTATTCCAGACAAACCTTCCTTCAACATCAAATCAAAAAGCTTCTCTCTTGCTTCCAAAAATTTTCCGTCCAAAGAATTTTCGAGTATATGTTTTATTTGTGTAGGTTTCACTGTTGACGCTATTTCATAAACTAAATTTTCTGTTATATGTTTGTCAACAGAAGCTGATGCCTGCAACAGATTTATTGCTCTCCTCAAATCTCCGTTGCTAACTTCATATAAAGCACTTTTTGCTTTCTCATCAATTTTTAGACTTTCGCCTTTTGCAATAATGTCAATTTTCTCGTCAATGTCTTTTTTGTCTATTAACTTGAATCTGAATACAGCACATCTTGATTGAATTGGGTCTATTAATTTAGACGAATAATTGCAGCTTAAAATAAATCTGCAGGTTTCAGTATAATTTTCCATTGTTCTTCTTAATGCCTGCTGTGCTTCCTTTGTTAATGCATCGCTTTCATCCAAAAAAATAATTTTGAAGGGAACATCTCCCAAACTGTGAACTCTTGCAAAACTTTTGATTTGCTGCCTTACAACGTCAATGCCTCTTGCATCAGAAGCGTTCAATTCAAGAAAATTCTCTCGCCGATTCTTGCCATAAAGCTCCTTGACAATAATCAAAGCCAAAGTTGTTTTTCCGCATCCAGCAGGACCGGCGAACAACAAATGGGGCATATTTTTGCTTGTAACAAATGCTCTGGCTCTTTTAATAAGATTTTCATGCCCTATAGTCAAATCATCAAAATTATCCGGACGATATTTTTCTGTCCATATACTGCTCGAACTAAACCTGCTTTTTTCCTTAGCCATAAATGTCTTAAGAATATTCCTTTTATAAATATTATGCTAAAAAATTTTATATTTTTTAGTATTCCGAAATTGCAAAATTTCGATATTGTATATTTTTGAGTGATAATTAAATTCTTTTTATTCTTAAAATAGAATTTCCGCTTTCAGAATTTACAGCATTAATTCTGAATTTGTCATAAACAGCTGAAAAAACAACATCATTGACTGGGGTTGAAGTTTTCTCTCCAAATTTATTTATTAATTCCTTAATTTCATCTTCGCTTAATGAATTATTCATTTCCTTGCCGTCAATAATAATATTCCTACCGCTCTGGATATTAATCTCATTGACATTACTGTCCAACAAATAATTGCTTATTTTTCCAAATTCTTTTTTCTCTGAAGCAGGTTTTTCTATAACTGGAACTTTTGATTCAATTGTCTCAGTTTTTTGGATTTTCTCAATTTTTGGTTTTAAATCCTGCTCAATATAGCTAAAATCATGTTCCTGTGAAAATTTAGATGGTTGGTAATCGCTATAAGCAAATTGCTCCTGATTAGATTGCATCGACTGGGATTGCATAATATTCTGTTGTGGTTGTTGTTGAAATTGAAATTGTTGTTCTGGGACTGGAACTTGCAAACCCATAAATTGCTGAGGCTGTTGAACAGGTTGTTGTATTTGCTGTCTGATAAACGGAGATGTTGGTGATTGTGGAGCTAAAAAATCACCGTATCTTTTCTTAATCTCCTCCAAATCAACATAATTATTTGAATTTGGCAAAGGAACCATTATAGACGGCTCTGGAACTTGTAAACCCCTATTATAAACAGGCATCTGATGTCTAATTTGAGGAATTTTCCTTATTATCTGCCTTGGTTGCTGAAAAGGTTTTTGTATTGGTTGTAATTTTAGTTTTTCAGTTTTCTTTTCAATAATTTCAATTTTTTCTTCTGTAAGCAAACCTTTTCTTTTCGCCAGTGTTAAAATTACTCTTAAATTAAATTTATAAAGAAAATCTTGCATTTGTTTTTCATCCTGACTAATTTCTGAAAAAAATAATCTCCCCATTTTTAAAAGTTGAATTCTGGTAAAGGCTTTACCTCTTCTGTTGTTGTTCTCTCAATAACATGCTTCTCTTTTTCCTGCAGCTGTTCTTTTACATACTTCTCAAGCAACAATAAACCCTTTGCAATTATCTTATTTTGTTCTATCAACTCATCAAGCTTGTCTCCACTGGCTGCCATAGTTCTCCTCTCTTTTACATTTACTTCTGGTTTTATTTCTTCCACTTTTTTCCCGGAAAAACTTTCTGCAGCTTCAATATACAAGTCAAGCAAAGAATCAATTTTTTCATTCAAATCATTTGTTTTTTTTATCAAAGACAGCATAACTTTTTGCAAGGATAAAGAGATGTCATTCATCTTTTCAATTTTTTCGTTTGTTGTAATCAATGCCTGAATTGTCGGTGGAATGTTTCCTTTTCTTTTATCGCTTAAAGCTGGAGCTTTTTTCGGCTTTATAATTTTTTTTGTTGTTTTTATTTTTGTATGCCCAGAAGGAGTCTTATGAGTTTCAGTTATAGTCTCTACAACCTCTTTTACTTTTTTAACCATATAAAATTAAAGAGAAACTGATTTAAAAATGTTTTCAAAGTGCTCGATGGGGCCAGAGGGATTTTCGTGAAGCTTCTCCATCCACGCTTCCAAAGAAATTCTTTCGAATTTCAAGGACCAGAAAATCCCTTGGATTTTCTTGGTTTGATGAAACTTTTCTGAAAAAGTTTCTCTCGAACCCCCAACTGCCGGTATCTCCTCAACACCTCAATAACTACTTAAAGTAGTTCTTGGGACATGCAAAGACCTTCTTCCTAAGAAGGGATTTGCTCTGGAGCCGGCTGTTTTAGCCATTGAAACTATGGCCCCTCACTTAAACTAAAAAATCAGAACTTTAAAAACTTATTTGGACTATTTTAGAACATACCTTTTCATTTGTATTCTAAAACATTTTTTTTGCCTTCTCAATATCTTCCCTTGTTATAGCACAACCCTGATATTTCAAACCATAGAGCAAAGCATCAGCAACTTCCTTTTTATTGCCTGGTAAATTTATTATTCCTTTTTCCAGTGCGATTAATGCAAGTTCGGAAGAGCGCAATACTGTGCATTTTTCTTCTGTCAATACATTATTTATCTTTTTTATGGGTGTATGCAGTTTATGTTCTAGAATTTCCTGCAAATTTGAGGAATTTTCGCATATAAACCGAGTTACTCTCTCATCAACGATGATATTGACCTCATAATTTTTTTTATTTAATATTCTTCTAAGAGCAATGATTGAAGTCTCTCCTTCATGAATTATTTTGATAAACTCTCCCTTGGCTTTGAATGTATTATTAACAATTTTCATTATTGACTGGACTTCTTTGTTTAATTCATTTATATCTGAATTATAAACTTTGATTATGCCTTCCTCAATTAATTTTTTAATCATCAAAACCTCAAGTTCAAATCTTTTGATATTTGATGGGATTGTTATTAATTCTCTTTTAATTTGTGATGTAATAAAAAATTCCCCCTTATAAATTTCCTTTAGTGGTTTTAAAATAAATAATAAATCATTCAAAGTCAGACTGATTATCGAACTCGAGTCAAATATTAATGCTTTTACCATTTTTTAGCTGAATATTTTCCTCGCATATTTTACTCTGGTTTCAATTTCTGTTGTCTTGTCATATTTTGTAACAGAGCCAGCCTTACCAAAATAATCTATTAATTCCCATTGGCTTATTCCCAAAACAGAGGCTGTTTCTTCAGCAGAAATTCCGTGTTCATACATCATCTTGGCTTTGTTTAGCATAGCTTTCCTAAAAACTTCCTCAAAAAATGTTTTTATATCTCCTGACAAACTATTTACCTGATTTCTTATTTTTGTAAGCTCTCTCCTGAATAGTTCAACATCATCCTTTTCAAGATTTGCAATTGCCTTCTCAAGAAAAATCTTTGCATTTTTGATAAAATCCGGCCATTCCTTCTTGTTCTTATACTGGTCTTTTTCAATTATTTTGCTTAAAGCGTAAATCGTTACAGCAACGCTGATTGAGTCAACATCTTTTGAGATAGAAGCAGTATGTATAGTCATATTGCTCAGCTTTTTTAATTCATAAGAATCATTCTGCTCCAGAGCAACTTTTGCATTTTTCAGTATCTCTAATATATGGCCTCTTTCTTTCATAGAAATAAAAGGTTAACGGTAATTAAAAAGTTTTCTATAAAGTTAATCTTTTTAAAATACTCTTACTTAACATAATCATGTTAATACTACCTGACACGAACTTTTTGATTTATCTGGTAAAACAGAAACTATTTTATCAGCTTGACTTATTCAGTCCTAATTATAAATTCATAGTTTTAGATAAAATTGAGGAAGAACTAGAAAAACTTGCTGTCAAAAATGATAATGCCAAAGTTGTTCTTTCTGTTCTGGACACTATGAAAAAGGATAAAATAATTTCAATTGTAAAAGTTGAAGGAAAAGCAGATAATGCTATAATCAAAACTGCTGAAAAACATAAAACTGAAAATTTTGCTGTTGCGACACTTGACAAAGAGTTAATCAACCGTCTAAAAAAGATCCATGTTAAGATTATAATCATCAGAGCTAGAAAAAAGCTTGAATATTTCTAAACCTCATTAAAAAGATTTAAAAACCCAAAATTGAACATATTACTATATAAAATGTTTTGTATATTAGAGATAGAGGATTTTGTAAGAGTTGAGCCAGAATTATTTAACCAGCCGATAGAAGAAGCTATAGCAACACAGTTAAAAAATAAATATACCGACTATATAGACAAAGAAATCGGTTTTGTTATTGATGTTCTGGATGTTTCAAAAATAGAGGATGGTGTGATTATTCCGGAAGATGGCGGTGCATACCACAAATCAGTTTTCAAATTGATAGTTTATAAACCAGAACTACAAGAATTAATTTTTGGTGAAATTAAAGAAATAACAAACTTCGGTGCTTTTATAAATCTTGGAGTTACAGATGGTATGATTCATGTTTCTCAGATAATGGATGATTATGTTTCATTTTCAAAATCAAACTCTTTGCTTGGAAAAAATTCCAAAAGAGCTTTGAAAAAAGGAGATTTATGCTTAGCAAGAATTGTTGCTTTAAGTTATAAAACCAAACAGCCTAAAATCGGTTTGACAATGAGGCAGCCTGGTTTGGGAAAATTGGAATGGATACAGGAAGAAAAAAGAAAATCTTTGAAAATTACCAAGGTTGAAAGAGAGCATAAAGAATCAAAGGAGAAAAAAAAGTGAAAATTGGAACAATTTTAACTTTGGAAGAAAACTGGAAGTTTTCGACAAAATGAGAAAGATTTGTAAAAAATGTAAATTAATATTCAAGGGGACTGAATGCCCAATATGTCATTCCACAAACCTTGCAGATGGATTTAGGGGAAAAATTATTATAATAGACCCGGAAAATTCTGAATTGGCAAAAAAATTAAATATAAAGCAGAAAGGGGAATACGCCATTAAAATAAAATGAAAATAGAGAAACAGAAAAGAAATGATTTGTTGGAAAGAGAAGAGATATTATTATTAATAGAATCAAAAACAACTCCATCAAAGGAAGAAATTAAGGAAGAATTGTCAAAAAAATTAAAAAAAGAAAAACAGAATATTGTTATAAATAAAATAGACCAGAAATTCGGCTCAAATAAATTTGATGTTGATATTTTTGTCTATGACAGCTATGAAGGATTAAAAAAATACAATAAAATTCCAAAGAAAACAAAAGCTAAATTAGAAAATCCTGATGCTCAGTCTGAAACTGCTGAGCAGTCTTAAAATAAACTTCCCTACGAAAACAAAGTTTTCGGGGCGCCAAAATTGCTTTGCAATTTTTAGCGTTTAAAAAAGAAGTTTAATCAAGAAATCAATTAAGGCTAAGGAGTTTCAATCAGAAATAATAAAAAATGCCAAAAAAAATTGTCAAGAAAGGAAAGAAGAAAAGAAAGCCAAAGAAACCTAGCAAACGCTGGGAAAAATATGTGATTGAAGGCGAAAAGGCAATTCCTAATAAAAAATTCTGTCCAAGATGCGGATCTGGAATTTTCCTAGTTGAAGCAAAAAATAGAATCTATTGTGGTAGATGTCATTACACTGAATTCTTGAAGAAATAGATTTTAGATCCTTAAAATAATTTTAATGTAGTTTTTCTTTCTATAAAGTTTCTTTTTCCAAGAAAATCTTGAAGGATTTTCTGGCCCAGAAATTCCTATGAATTTCTTGGTTCTAAAAAGAAAGTTTAATTGAAACCCTGGGAGAAGCTTCTTCAGCAAGGGCAAAGAGACGCCGAAAAAGCCTCTCCTGGGGAAAAAGAGGTGTAATATTCAATAGAATTAAAAGTTTATAAATCTTTCGATTATGTTGTAACTTTTAAATTACTACAAAATAGAACTAAGTTCTATATTTTCAGTAGTTTCTAAATGTTTAAATATTTATCGGAATTAAGTATTAGATGAAAAAAGAGGATAAAGTAGGCCAGGAAGAATTTTACAATATGATCACAGGCAACGAAGTCAGCTGGCAGGCTCTTATTTTAGAATTAATTAATTCTGAACAGCTAGACCCATGGGACATAGACCTGACAAGATTAACAGACAGGTATCTTAAAAAAATAGTTGAGTTACAGGAACATAATTTCTTTGTCAGCAGCAAATTACTGCTTGCAGCTGCTTTGTTGTTAAGGATAAAATCAGAAATGCTTCATAGTTCTATTAAGGATATAGATGAAATTTTGTTTGGCTCCGAAGATAAAAAGGGAAAGGAAAAAGAAATTATAGAAATAGATGATGATGAACTTCCGATAATAATGCCTAGAACTCCTCTGCCAAGACTGAAAAAAGTTACATTACAGCAGCTTATTGACTCTCTAAACAGGGCTATGAATACAGAACAAAGAAGGATTAGAAGAGATATATTGCTAAAAAGGATAGCTGATGAAGCAAATATTGTTCTTCCGAAAAGAAAAGTTGATATCCTAGCTAAAATAAAAGAAATCTACCAGAAGATTAAAGCTTTCTTGTTTGAAGGAAAAAAAGCAAAGATGACTTTTACTGATTTAGCTGGTAGTGAAAGAGAGGAGAGAATAGCTACATTTGTTCCATTGTTGCATTTAACAAATCAGGAAAGAGTTGAACTTGAGCAGGAAATTCCCTTTGAGGAAATTTATATAACATTGAGAGCAAAGAAGATAATTAAACCTGAAGAAACTAATGAAGAACCCCAGTCATAGAACAGGTTTTGCATCCTTCTTCTGGTTTTACTAACTCAACTTCTTCATAAACAGGGTTGTAGTTGTATTTTTCCTCAAGATATTTTTCTTTGCAACCGACAACATCATTGCAGTCCTGATTTAAAGTCATAGCGATAAATATTCCTACAAGTATTAAAAACATAAAAATTACAATTGACAATGCAATTACTTTTCTTTTCATTTTATTTCCTTTAGCTCAATTTCATAAGAACTAAATATTTTTAAAGCTATCTAATGTCCAATAAACATGAAAAATGAAACATTTTTGGGTTTTCCGAATTCAGAATTTGAAAAAGCTTCTTTGGTTGTTCTTCCGGTTGCATTTGACTCGACATCAACATGGAAGAAAGGATCTTCTAAAGGACCGGAAGCAATTATCGAATCTTCAAGAGAAATTGAATTATATGATCTGGATTTAAACTACAATCCTGTTGAAAAAATGAATATTTTTACACTACCAATTTTAAAACCAAAAAATATTGAAGAAATGCAAAAAAAAGTAAAAGAAGGAGCAAAAAAAGTAATTGACGGAGAAAAATTCCTTATAATGATCGGTGGGGAACATTCAATAACCTTGCCGGCTGTCGAGATTTTTGCTGAAAAATATTCTGATTTGACTGTTCTGCAGTTGGATGCCCACGCAGATTTATATGATGAATTTGAAAATCAAAAATACGGGCATATGAATGTTATGAAAAGAATAAAAGAAAAAAATATTAATGTTGTTCAGGCGGGAATTAGATGCATATCACAAGATGAAATTGATGATGTTAAAAAAAACAATTACAAAAATATTTTTTACAAAAAATTAGACAAGAAGGCAATAAAATTATGCAAAAAAAATGTTTATCTTTCCATTGATTTGGATATTTTAGATCCTTCAATAATGCCTTCTGTCGGAACTCCGGAACCCGATGGTATATTATGGAAAGAACTTATGCAATTTTTAACAAGATTGTTCAAAGAAAAAAATGTTATTGGTGTTGATGTTGTTGAACTTTGTCCCATAAAAGATTTGCATCACGCTGATTTCACAGCAGCAAAATTAATTTACAAGATAATTGGGATGAAATTTAAGTAATTCCTGTACGTAAGAGCACCAATATAATTAGAAATTATTTTACATTAATCCCTTCAATTTCTTAATAATTCCCTCAGAACTCAAAAATTCTTCCTTCCCAGTTTTCATATCCCTCAACTTGAATTTTTTCTTCTTGATTTCTTCTTCTCCAACAAAAATTACAAAAGGAATATTATAGTTGTTTGCATATTCCAAAGCTTTGCTCGGCTTTCCATACATAATCAAAGTTTTAACATTATCCTCTCGCAATTTTTCAGCTAAATCAACAGATTCTTTGTCCTGGTTTATACTTATTATCAAAACTCTTTTTTCATCTAATTTTAATTTTGTTATTTTTGTTAAACGATCCAAACCAAATGAAATTCCTGTTGATTGGATTCCATTAACAAGATAAGAACCTCCGCCAGCTATTGTCTCCTTAATATCAGATGTTTTAATTTCAAAAATTGTTCCGTTGTAATAGCTTAAACCACGGGCTAAAGAAGGCATAAACTCAACTTTTGTTTTGAAATAAGAGCAATATTTTTTCAATTCTTTTATTTCTTCATAAGCAGAATATTTTTCAAAGAATTTTTCATCTTTTGCAAAAATATCTAATATTTTTTCTGCCTTGTATTTCTTAAGATTTACTTTAACCTCTGTTTTTGTCAGCTTGTCCAATTTATCAAGCTCTTTTATCACAGTTTGTTTTTCCCCGATACCTTCTTTTTCGAGAATTTCATTTAATAATTTTCTGCTGTTTACACAAATTACTGATTTGATTCCTAATTCAGACAATATTTTCTGTGCTAAACTTAAAAGCTCTGCTTCGTCTTTTAAAGTTGAACCAATAACATCAACATCGCATTGTGTAAATTGCCTGAAACGATTTGATGAAACCGGCTCATCCCTAAAAACCTGTCCGACTTGATACCTTTTGTAAGGCAATTTTTTATTCTGAGCTAATCTTTTCAATTGGAATGTAAATTCATATCTTAATGCTAATTTTCTTTGTCCTTTGTCCTGTAATTTGAAGATATCTGAGATAACATCATCATTGGAATTATTTCCTTTTACAAATTCTTCATATTCTACAATTGGTGTTTCAGCGGGCTCAAAACCATAAAGTTTGAAATTTTTTATAATTACATCTATAATTTTCTCCCTTAATTTTGCTTCTTCTCCTTTAATATCTCTAAATCCTTTAACTGTTTCCATTTTTTCCTCCGATTTTTTCTTTTCTTAGTAAAAGCCCACGCTTTTTGTTTAAACTTTTTTGGAAAAAGTTTAAGGGCGAAAGGTGGGAATTGAACCCACTCCTCACGAGCCACAGTCGTGAACGCTACCATTACGCTACATTCGCCATAACATTTATTAAGAATTATTGGATTAAAAATGTTTTTATAGGTTTTGTTAAGGCAACTAGCATAAATCTTGATGAGTTGATATCCAATGATGAACCTTCTCTGAAATCCAACGTCCACCTTCGATAACTCCATCAAGCGCATTTGTATAAGCTCCAGTAAGATATAAATGCCCAATAGGATCTCCTTCAGCCAATTTAACTATGCCTAAAACTGAAGCTGCAAATTGTGCTGCATAAGAGATGCAACTTGCTCCAGCATTTGTATAATCAGAAACTGTCTTGAAAACTCCTTTGTTTATTCTGTATAATGTATTCAAAAATTCAGAATCTATATTACCATCTAATTTATCAACCTGATCTTTTATTAAATTGGTAAGATAAGAAGGAAAAGGTGTGCTGTTTCTGCCTGAATCCTTTCTTCTTTTATTTAATTTTGCGACTGTTGAAATAGCATAACTGGAAATAGCAGAATCAATTAATGTTGAAACGAAAGCTCCAGCTACCACTATTGGAATTGTTGGTAGTGAACATGCACCACCTGCTATCTTCTCCAAACATTTTCCGATTCCCATTTTAATAAATAGATTAAGAATTCTCAATTTATAAACTTTTCTATTTGTTACTATTTATAAGTTATAACATAATTAGAATAATCATATAATTATCTTCTAAACAATATTTGCCAGAAACTTTTTTTATAATTTATTTCCTCGGGATAATGCTTGCCTATCAGCATTGAAGCCAGCCTGTAATAAGCTTTGGATGATTCGCATTTTGAGTGTGTGTTCACAACAGCATCCCTCAAAGAAATTGATTCTCTTACAGAATCTTCCTCTGGAATTATGCAGATAACAGGTCTTTCAAGAATATGCTGAACATTTTTTATTGCCAACTCATGCTCATCATCTCTTACTCTTGTAACAACAACTCCAGAAACAGATTTTCCAAGATTCTCGCTTAATTTTATTGTTTTCAAAGCATCAGTAATTGCCGGAAGTTCAGGATTTGTTGACAACAATAATCTCATCAGCATATCTTATCGAAGATATGGTTTCTTGACCCAAGCCTGCTGCGCTGTCCAAAACTAAAATATCAGAAAATCTTCTTAAATCTCTTAAAACATATTTTAGTCTTTCATATTTGATATCATTCAAATCATTTAATGATAAAGAAGCAGGAACTATTTTTGTTCCAGAGTGGTGAAGATAAATAGCTTCATGAATCTTGTTTTTTCCGGATAAAACATGATGTAAGTTTATAGGAACAACCGGAGCTCCGAGATGAATTCCGACATTAGGTGTTGTCAGATTAGTATCAACCAAACAGACATCTTTTCCAAGATTATTCAGAGCCATGGAAAGATTTACAGCTGTAGTTGTTTTTCCAACCCCCCCTTTCCCCGATGTTACAACAATTACTCTTGCCATATTAAAAATCTCCTAGATTTTTAATCAGGAAAAAAATCTTTGATTTTGCCATGTTAATTTATTATTTTTTGTTTTTTAAAAAGTTTAGCATTACTTTAATAAAATCATTAAGAAGTTTTTCCCATTCCTTAAGCTTTTCCATATTAATAATAACTTCTTTTCCTTCATCTAAGATTATCAAAGCAACATTTTTTCTGAATTCATTTGATCTTATATTCTGTAATTTGTCAACTTTTCTGAAGAATGAGTATAATGCGATAATTTCCTTGATTGTATTATTATTTTTAAAAATATCTATAACAGCCCTTTGTTTTAATTTTGGTGCATGTGGGATAATTTTAAGTTTTTTTGTTTTTTTGGCATGAATAAGTATTTCTTCAAGGGAAAATTCTATCATATTAGCCCATCTTCTCATCAAATTTATGATGACATCTCCGGTTCTCGTATATTTCAAACTAACATACAAAAGATGTTGGGCACTCTTCATTTCCTTATCAATGTCTCTCAGCATGTTTTTAATAAATGCCCCTTTTAAAAGAGCAACCCTATAAATAAAGTATCACTTTTTTATATATCTTTCTCTCTGAATTTACCACTAAAAGATACGAAATTTTTAGTCCTCAGAACTATTTTTGATGTGTTTTTTTGCTTTATTCAAAAGACTTTTTATGGAAAATATTATATTTTTTATAACTTCTGCATTAACAGCCTCTATTTCAAGATTTTCTGACATTATGACTAATTTATCCCGTCTTACAAATTCTATGGAAGAACCTTCATGTTTTTCCATGTAAAAAAACAAAGCTTCAATATCTTTCAGCTGTTTTTGGCTTATTTCATATTTAATTGCCAACTCTTTAAACTGCCTGAAATTTTCCTCCTTGTCCTTGTACAATCGAGCACCTTTGAAAATTTGCTCGTAAATTAATAATGCTTCAATAATTTTTAATGAAGCTTTATGCAATGCTTCTATAGCAGTGATAAGTAATTTATTATCGTTGACTATTGGCAATGTTATGTAAATTATATGATCTGCGGTCCTGATTTCTTTTTCAGCTTCATCAAGGATTTTTAAAATTTCTTCGAAAGCCATGATAATTATAAGCTAAAGAAATATAAATAACTATCTTTTATTTTTTCAACTCTTTTATTGTTTTTATTATATCGCCTTCATTCTTCTCTAAATATTCTCTTGCTAGTTTCTCACTGCAACCGGTTTTTTCCACCACGGTTTTAATGTCGTCCTTGTCTATCTCTATACTTTCATCAATTTCCTCTTCATGTATTTCCCCGGAAATCTGAAAAGTTTCCTGCCCCTGCATTTTTATTTTAACGACATCAGCTGGTTTTATTACAATATTTTTTTCAGCTGTTTTTATTATTACTTCCTCAGCATCTATTTCTTCCTGAGAAATGCCCATACTCTTCATCATACCTTTCAATTGTTTGGGGTTGACATTAAACATTTTAGAATTAAGATTTTATAAGAAATTTTAATGCCAAAGTTGCTGCAGCAACTACAATTAATATAATGACAACGTGAATCGGTTTTATCTGTATTTTACTTTTATATTCTTCGCTATATCTTTGTATACCGCCGAATGAACCTGGTAATCTTATTCCTGGTTTTGCCATGTTTAATTTAAAAATGCTTCATATAAAAAACTTTCTGTTTTGGATAAATGTTCGTTATGATATAATCAAAAAATAATATAAATATTTATAAAGATATTTTTTGTATATATCTCATGCCTAAAAGAAATGGACTTAAAAATCTTGCATTATTAACATTAGGAGCGATTTTAACGTTCGCACCTACAATAGCTTTGGGAAAAGTTCAGGATTGGAGAGAGGGTGCAGACAGAATTAATAACAGAGGGGAAACAACTATGGATTTCAGTGAAGAGTCAGTTGGATTACAATTCGAAAATTATGTAAAAAATGGTTTCGGTGGTGGATCTTTAGGTATAGGATGGACACAAGGAACACATACTTACTTTAATGCTTTTGGAAGTTTTGATGCAGTTCCTTTTTGGGAGAAAGGTTCCGAGGTTAGAATTTTTGGAGATTTAGATTATCAGCATTTTGAATATGAACTCAGAAGAGACAGTCTTGGTGATTTAATAAAAGTCACAGATACGACAAGAGTTGATGCATTACATCTTTTACTTGGTACAAAAGCAAGTTTAGAAAATTTTGAAGGAAAAGTTACTTATGAAAATTATGCTACAAATATTTTTAGTGCATTAGATGTTCCACTTGGAGCTTTGAAATTACATGGGAAGATTGGATTTTCAACAGACCAATTTTTTGAAGAGTGGGACTGGCTACCAAAAACTGTTTTAAGTGCAGAAGGTGCTTATGTTTTTCATGACCCGATTAATGTTAAGAGAGAATATCAATGGGACTTAAATGGTTTTATGACTCAAATCTCTTTTTGTGAGGATGTGCCAATACTTGGACAGATAAAAAATATAAGAGGTACTTATGGTCAATATTACGATACTCAAATAGAGAATTTTTATAATGGATGGAGCGTGGGATGTCAAATAGTACCTGGAAATTTAACTCCATTGGATGTGTCTGTAACTAAGGGCATAACCCCATATGGTAATGAAATTATTAAATATGGATTGGGTTTTGCATTTTACTCATCTAAGGAAGAAGGAAATGTAACAGAGATAACAAGATATCTTCCAAAAGTAGAGATTTCTAGAACTTACAATTCAGAAACTAGAACATATGATTTTAATGCTGGTTTGGAATTAGTAATAAATGGTTTCTAAAAAAGGTAAGTGACTTTAGGCCACCTTATGTTGTTCATTTCTTTCGAAAATTGAACATCTGACATTTGACTAAGCAGTCTTAAAGACCTTGCACCAGTCAGGACATTCGTCTCATCAAATTTTTTGCTTCTTAGCTCCTCGCTTGATTCACAGCTCAGCAAAAACTGTGTCGTTTCTGTAATGTTGCCATGCATTTCTGCATATCACTTTCATGATTAACACTACTCCAAAAATTCGGAGGGTGGGCGGACCTTCCTCACTTCTTTGCCTTTTACAGCAAAATAGCGATAGTCAGTTAGTCACTTACCACTACAAGAAAGATTTTTACATTTAAAAAGTTTATGTATTTATCATCAAATGTTTCGCTATTTCTTTTCTTTACTCCAAAATCTTATCAATGGATGTATTGCTAAAATTACTCCGACTGCCAGCCAAACCCACCATAAATTGTGGAACCAAACTGGTTGTTTTACAAACAAAGCAGCTATAAACCATGCAAAACCAAATATAGAAATTTTTACCAGTTTCAGGTCGAAACATTTAAGTCTTTTTACTCTTTTATCACACCACATGTAAAACATTTTTTACACCTCTAGATAGATTAAAGAATTTAAGGTTTTTAAGATTTTTGAAAAGATAAGTTTAAAAAGAATATTAACAATTTCAATAAAATGGTTGGAAAAGAGGTTCATCAGGAAAAACTTTCTATAGAAAAAGCTAAAAAAATAAGCATAGCAGAAGGTTCATTTAATGGGATAACTGAAGGAGTTGGTCGAAGATATATAACACCTTATGCTATTTCCCTCGGTGCTAACAATATTCAGATTGGTTTTTTGAGTTCATTGCCGTTATTGCTCGGGAATTTTACGCAACTTTTAACTTTGAGATTAATGAGAAAATTTTCAAGAAAAAAAATAATTATGATTGGAGCTTTTATAGAAGCTTTGATGTGGCTTCCAATAATTGCCTTGGGATTTTTGATGGTATTTATCAATTTAAAATCAGATCTGGCTTCAGTTTTGTTGATAATAATTTATTCCATACTTATGATTCACGGAACTATAACTGTTCCAGCATGGAGCTCTTGGATGAAAGATTTAGTAACGGAAAAATCCGGGGCTTATTTTGCTATGAGGACGAGAATCATAGAACTAATAACATTAACTAGTATTCTAATTGCGGGTTTTGTTTTGGATTTTTTTAGGGGAAATAAAGTTTTTTTTGGATTCGCAATTTTGTTTGCAGTAGCTTTTATAGCAAGACTTGTTTCAGTTTCATTTTTTAAAAATAAGTATGAACCTCATTTTAAGCATAGAGAAGAACATCATTTTACTTTATTTGATTTTATCAAAAAAATGCTTAATAATAATTTCGGGAGATTTGTTTTGTTTGTTTCTTTAATGTCTGTCGCTGTTTGGATAGCATCTCCGTTCTTTGCTGTTTACATGTTAAAGGAATTGAATTTAAGCTATGCTAATTATACATTGATAGTTGTTGCGAGTTCCTTAACAAGTATATTATTTTTTCCGTTCTGGGGAAAATTCTCTGACTTATATGGGAATTTAAAAGTCCTTAAAATTTGTAGCTGGTTAATTTGCTTAATTCCGTTATTATGGCTTCCATCTGTTTTTTTGATTAAAAGCAATCCAGGATTTTTAGTTCCGTATTTAATAGCTGTTGAAGCTTTATCTGGAGCTTGCTGGGCTGGCTACAATTTATCTTCAAGCAATTTTGTTTACGATGCTGTAACACGAGAAAAAATGGCTCACTGCTTTACATATTTCAACATATTGAGAAGCATCGGATTTTTTATCGGTTCCATGGCTGGAGGTTTGATTTTGACATTTTCAATCACATTATTTATTCTCACTCCGATACTAGTTGCTTTCTTGCTAAGTGGAGTTTTGAGAATCTTGATTAATATATTATTAATGAATAAAGTTAGGGAAGTAAGAGAAGTAAAAATACTAAAAAAACAGGATGTTCTGGAAAAATTGAATAATATGTATCCAGAAGAAATGTTTAGAATGTTCAGATAGTTAATTTTCTTTTTCCATATTATTATCAACCAGATAAATTCTTTCCAGCCTTTCTATTTTATGCAACTCCTTTAATTTTTCAATCAAATCTTTTGGAAGCTTGTTTTCTTCTATCATCCTAGATAATTTAAAAGTATCAACATCGCTTAAATCATTGTAAAATCCGTGATTAATCAACAAGGTTTTAATAACATCCCTCCCAATCTCATTTTTATTCGGAAATTTTAAAACATCTTTAATCCAGACTCTTGCTTTTTTGTTCGAGCCAAAAATCGTGTCCAAATTATTTTTCTCGGAATATTTCACAAGGGCTTCTTTGAGTTTTTCAAGGTTTTCATCCAATTCCATATTGACTTTTTGTTTTTGCAACAATAGCTCAGAATATTTATTTACTAAATTCACGCCTTCCTCTTTTAAAAATTCATTAATTGGTTTGTCTTTTATTTCTTCAAGATGCTTCCATTTGGGGCATATCGGCTTGTATTCGCACCAGTCACATAATTTGGAAGCTTTGGCATCAAATTTATCGGTATTTTCTATCTTCTTTATTGTGTTCAACGTTTCTTCCTTTACTTTTTTTAATATTTTCTCATCTACTTCCAGACAAAATTCCTTGTCAAAAGCGAGAAAATGCCAGATTAAACATATTTTGTCTGCATCCTGATACATTTCTCTTATCGCCAGAGAATACAAAGCTAGCTGTTTGTCTTCTTCCAATTCATCATTTGTTTTGAGATATCCTGAAGTTTTATAATCATGAATTTCATAAGTTTTTTTAGTCTCATCATAAACTAATCTGTCAATAAAACCCTGCATCTGATATTTTTCATCTTTATCCAGATTAATAAAAATCTGTTTTTCCGTCGCTATTGTGTTCTCCTTAAATGGTTTGTATCTTTCGTAATAATTTGTTAGAAATTTTGTGCCTGTATTAAAATAATCCTTGTCTTCGAATTCTTTTATAAACTTTATATTTACATTGAAATTTTTTTCCCAGTTTTTTTTGAAAATATCCAACAGCTCTTTCAAATCAGGTAATTTTTCCATTTTTACCTGTTTGTAAAGCCATTCCAACGCCTCATGAACTCTGCTTCCGAGAAATGATTCTATAGTCTCAACTTCTGGAATTATCTTGTCGAGATATCTGTATTTAAATTTCAAAGGACATTGTTTGAATGTTTCAATTCTTGAATGGCTGTAAATCATAAAAAGTAATAAACAATTATCTATTTAAATATAATTTATTTTTTATATGGATGCAAAAAACAAAATTTTCATCTTATTGTCTGAACGGAATTGCTGATGGATGCAAATATTGTATAAAAGGAGAAAAATTAGTTTTGTTTATAACCGGAAAATGTCCTGTTAAATGCTGGTATTGTTCTTTGAGCAAGAAAAGAAAAGATATTGATAAAATTTGGGCAAATGAAAGAGAATGCAAAAATGTTAAGGACGTTATTTCCGAGGTTAAAGAGAGCAATGCGACATCTGCAGGAATAACCGGAGGAGATCCTCTTTTATTTTTTGAAAGAACAATAAGATTTGCAAAGGCATTAAAAAAGGAATTTAAAAATTTTCACATGCACATTTATTTGCCTACGCTATTTGTTACAAAAGAAAAATTGCAAAAATTATCAAAATACGTCGATGAAGTAAGATTTCATCCTTTATTTTTGTCAAGAAATCTTTCAGAAAAAGATAAAAATTTTGACATAGAAAAAATAAAACTTGCTTTATTATTCTGGAAAAAACAAAATATTGGAATTGAAATGCCCTGTTTTCCAGAAAGGAAAAAGGAAATTTGGGAATTTATAAAAAAACTAAAAAATTACATTGGATTTGTTAATCTGAATGAATTTGAAATAAGCGAGACAAATTATGACATTATAACAAAAAATTACAAGCTGAATAAGGATGGTTATACAATTGCAGATTCTAAAAAAGCTGGTTTATGGATTATAAGACAGGCTGAAAAAGAAAAACTAAAATTAAAAATTCATTTATGCACTGCAGAAACAAAAAACTGGCACCAGTATAAAAACAGATTAAAATTGCATAAAATTTATAAATATGGCTACAGAACTCCGGATGGAACAGTCAGGTATTTTGCAATTTACGCAAAAAATGTTGATAAAACAGCAAAGGAACTGAAAAAATTCAAGGAAATATATGTTGACAAAAATAAAAACAGGATAATCTTGGATGAAAAAATTGTTCCGGGAATATTAAAATTAAAAAAATACAAAATCGCCAGAGTTGAAGAATATCCTACTTTTGACAAGGATGAAACGCAATTTGAATTTATCAATTAAATTTTGATGTTAATTAAGAATATAAAAATTTAAAAAGGAAAAAAAATAAAACTAATATGGAAGAAGTAAAAATTGCAATGGTGAACGGAGCTTCAACTGCTCTAAGATACAAAAGAGAAAACCCATCTGCTAGCAACGAAGAAATTTCCCAGTATGTAATGAGAAAAGCCAAAGGAACCGGGGCTGAAAAAGTAGCAACAATGGTTGGCGCTTCCAAAGCTTTGGGAATGGTGGACAAAAATCCTTCAGTTACAGAAAGAGAGATTATAAAAAATATTGTTGAGTCAGGCGATGAGATTTTGAAGAATATGATGGAAGATTAAGTTTTATTTCTCTTGCTAAATGTTAATTGAAGTAGTTATAGAAATTAAAGTTTTATTCCGGGGTCTTTTAAATCTTTAGAATGCTGGTCCATAGTTCCCTTTCTAAGACACTCCCAGCAAGTATGAACTGTTCCGTTTTTTTCTGTTATTATCCCCTTACCTTTGCATTTTGGACAATTTGGGTCTGCCATTTTAACCTTTAGTTTGTAATGTAAGGGTGGATTTAAATAGATTTCTGTTGTAAATAATTACTTTTTGATATACTTTCCAAGACCGCAAATTTCTACAACTTTTTCAGTGTATAACGCAAGAGTTGAAATTGCTAAATGTTTTCTTCTTATTGCTTCAGCCACAACATAAGAAATCGGAAGAATTCTTATTCCAAGTTTAGATAAAACAGAATCTGGTTGGAGTACTGTATCTGTTCCTATAAATTTCGCATATTCTAAAGATTTTAATTTTTCCGTTGCATTTTCAGTTAACAATAAATGAGTTGCATAAACAACAACATTCTTTGCCCCATTTTTCATTAGAGTTTCATAAGCATTAACTATCGTTCCTCCACCGTCGATGATATCATCAACTATTACTGCAGTTTTACCTTCAACATTATGACCGCTTAAACCTAAAACTTCAGATTTTCCAACTTCTGGTCTGGTTTTTGCTATCCATGCCAAACCTTCTGTTTGTAGCATTTCCCTTAAACTTTCACATTTTCTAACACCTCCAGCATCCGGAGATACTATTACAACATCAGTTCCATAATTAGATCTTATATCTGAAGCATATAATGGCAAAGGTTTTACATTATCAAACTCTCTGGCTAAAGCCAAACTTTGTTCACTATGAATATCAACTGTGATAAAAGCTGTTCTGTCTCCTCCAGCAGCTCCTCTTAATGCATTAATATATGCTCTTATATTCACGGGTTCTCCCCTTTCTGTTTTTCTGTCCTGTCTGCTACCAAAAAAATAGGGCAAGACAAAAGTCAAACTTTTAGCTGCACCGCTTACTAAAGCATCTGTCCATACAATTAATTCCTGCAATCTTTCAGCAAGTGTCGGGGTAAAAGTCATTATCAGATAAACATCTCTTCCCCTCACAGTCTCTTTATCTGCTATCTTCGTTTTCAAATCAGAATCTTTAAATCCTATTTTCTTTGTTTCGCATAAAGATTTTTTAAGATAGTTTGCAACATTCAAAGCAAAATTATTATCTTTAGTTGAAGAAATCAGAACTAAATTTTCCAAGTCCTCTTTTGATCCCATAATTATTTATCAATGTAATTGTTTTTAAGTTTTATTGTAAAGAAAAATAATCTTTTTAGTTATTTTACAATTTCAATTTGTGATGGCTCATCCAAGATAATTTCCGGTTTACCATTATATTCCTTAATCTTGCCTGTTATCTTTACAGTTTTATCTTCAAAATAATTTTCTATTTCAGAAGGAAATTTGCTTAAATCAGAAGAAAATATAACTGCTGTAAAGCATGTATTCGGATAAGGTTTTTCAAAGTTGATAAAAACAGTATTGGTCTTGCTTTTGTAAACATCAACAATTTTACCTTGAACAGTTTTTTCCTGTCCTATAAAATCAGAGGCTGAACAAGCTCTTATAATATTAGGATCTAAAATTTCTTCGTTTTCAGTTTCAGTTGTTGAAGATGAATATTCAGATAATTGGGATGAACCAGACCACTTGCAGCCAATTTTATTTTGCATGGCATTTTCTTCAGCTTTTAAAATTTCTTCCTTGTAATTTTTGTTTTCCGAGGAAAATCTTGCAACAGCCAAGCCCTCTTCAACCATTTTCAGATTTATATTTTCTCCGTCAAGAAAAATATATCTTAAGTATCTTCCATATTGGTCTTTATCTTCAACATCTTGTTCAAGTTCAACTTCTTTGCTTAAAACTAACTCTTCCAATCTTAATTTCGCCTGTTCATAGCAAGGATAACCTTGTTCATCTGTATCAATTCCCAATAATCGAACTGATTCTCCTTTCACAATGACAGTATCTCCGTCGATAATCTTTGTTACAACTCCTGTTTCTCTTTCATTTAGATTTTTTATTACATTTCCGGTTGGCTTTGGATTAACAGCAAGAATAATAATTACTACAACTAAAATCAAAAAGATTGAAGCAATCAAAACTCTTTTTTTGTTCAGGGGCATATTTTAGTTAAGAAGAAAGATTATAAATAAATTTCTATAATGCAGTTAATTTTTTATAGTTCAAGTTTATTGTTTATATATGACTAAAAAAATTGAATCAAGAAAGATGGTATGCGGGAGAATGACTACTTCTGAAAGCCGTGCACTAAATAAAGAATTCCTCCCTTTAATAGAAAAAAGTTTGAGAGAGACAACAAAAACAAGACAAAGATTAAGCAAGTATGATGAAATTCCCATTTTGGATGAAAATGATGGTTATAACGGATCTCTTTATATAAAGAGAATTAATGGAAGAAATGTTTTAATTAGAAAAGATGAATACGGGTACCAAAGAGAAACTTCAGTTGAGAAAATAATGGAAGAGATCAAAAAAGAGAGAGCTCAGAAGTCGGCTTATCTACATCTTTCAAATGAAGGAATTATTAAGGAAGAAGATTTCTGAGATATCAAAATACTTGGGGGGAATTTGTAAGAAGTTAGGAGATTAAAGTTTTTTGAAATCATGAATATAAATAATTTATTATGTTAGAAATTATCTATGGAGACCACTCACAAGCTCTTCCATCTTTATCCTCATCCAGCCAGTGAACATCATTGCTTCTTCCACCACAAAATTCATAAACTTCTTGAGCTTCTCTTTGAGTTCTAAAATCTCTACAATTATAAGCATTGTAACCACAAATATATTTTGGATAAATTTGTTGATAAGTTGGTTGAGATTCATAAACTGGTTCGTAATACTGATAATTAGTTTCCTCTTTAATTTTTTCCGTTTCTTTGAGAGATTCTATGATAAGAAGGTATTCGTAATAATCTTGGTCGTCACAAATATTATTATTATTTTCATCCAAACAACATTCTTCTTTGTACCATACATAAGGTCTTTGACAAACTGAATTTGATATTTCTTTCCCAAGACTTCCCGCAATATAAAAAATTACTACTAATAACCCGACCAAAATAATTCCGAGAATTATAATCGCTCCCATTAATTCTGAGTTTACATTTTTAGTCATTTTAATTTTTCAGCTATAAATTTTCTAAATTCTCTTTCTTTCTTTTCTTCTTTACCTTGTATTAAAGCACAAATAAAACATCCGATTGCTAATAAAAAAGAGATTACAAAAATTGGACCATATGTTGATTGTTTAACAATGCAGTAAGTTGAAATAGAATCCATTCCATTACAAAAAGTCATAGCATTACTCCACATAAATGAAAAAATTGCTCAGATAATAACAAAAATAATTCCGAAAACATACCAACATGCTTTTTTCATTTAACTAAGATATTTTGTAGATTTATATTTATTTCTTCAGTTCAAAACATATTTTAGAATTCCAAATTTATAAGCAAAATAACACATACTTTCTCTCGATAGAAAATTTCCGATTAAAAGTTTAGGTTTTTTGTTTAAACTTTTTTTCGAAAAAAGTTTAAGGCTATTAGTTGTGGAGTGCTGAAATTCTCGTTACCTTGAATCTTACACACCCACTCTATCAACGTTATCTTCTATAACGGCCTTGGTTGACTATTTTTACGAGCTGCTTCATGCTTAGATGCATTCAGCATTTATCAGTTAGCGCGTAGCTACCCGGCCTGCTGTATGAAAACAACCGGTACACCAGAGGCGCCGGACGAAGGTTCCTCTCGTACTACTTCGTCCTTTCATTCAGTCAACAACACATCTATTAGATATCAAACAAACTGTCTCACGACGTTCTTAACCCAGCTAACGATTCCTTTTAAGTGGTGAACTCCCGCACCCTTGGATGCTTATGCACACCCAGGATAGGAAGAGCCGACGGCGATGTAGCAAGCCGCGCCGTCAATGTGAACTATCGGGCGCGACCACCCTGTTTTCCTTGGGGTAACTTTTCTGTCATCCTTAAGTCCCACTAAAAGACTATAAGGGTTCGCTGAGCCGCGCTTTCGCGTCTGCGTCTCTTGCTGTGCAAGACACAGTCAGGCAAGCATTTACCTCTACGCTCCTTTCATGGTTTCCAACCACAATGAGCTTACCATTGGGCCCTACCGATATCTTTTCGGTAGGGTGCCGCCCCAGCCAAACTGCCCACCAACAAGTGTCCTCTATCGAGTAAGTTTTTCAAGAACAACTAAGTAGTTTTACATTGGTGATTATTTCCAACCCGAAAGTTGAAACATAACATCTCCTACTTACGCTATGTAATTATTCGTGAAAAACAGTCGCAGGCTGCAGTAAAGTTCCACAAGGTCTCCGCTTCCCAATAGATGTCTTTGGTCCCTGCACCAAAATGAAAGGTTCGGAAGGTTCTTCGTAGGGACAGCGACCACCTCGTTAAACCGTTCATGCACGTCGTTATTCAAACGACAAGGCATTACGCTACCTTAAGAGCCTCATAGTTAGGCCCGCCGTTTAATGGACCTTAGCTCTCTTGAAAAAGAGTTTTAGACACCATTACTGGGCAGATCTCACCGCCTATACATATCCTTTCGGGGTTGCAGGCGGCTACGTTTTTGATAAACAGTCGGGCAGTCCTTGTAATTGCAACCTACTTCTGCTGAACTTCTGCAACACAGAAATAGGCACCCCTTATACCGAAGATATGGGGCTAGATTGCCGAATTCCCTTACGAAGATTAACCTTTCCCGTCTTAGCCTATTAAGCTAGGGTACTTGTGTCAGATCTAGGTACGGTTAGATGGTTCGCTAATAAAATTTTTCACTGGCTCTAAGACTCAACAAATTTAGCTTTTTGTTTTCTTCTGCTTCTCGTTATTACAACACTCCACAGAGTTATACAGAAAGACATCCATATAGAATGTTCTGCTTATCTCAAAGCGTCATTTATATTAGTTCGCTCGCGCTCTAGCCATCTAGTTCAGGAATATTAACCTGATTCCCATTCCAATAACTATATTAAGGTTAAAGTTAGGACCGACTAACCCTCGGTTGAACGACATTGCCGAGGAACCCATACCCCTTTCGACGGTTTCCGTTCTCAGGAAACTTAGATCCTACTAATACCGGGATTTTCATTACTACTCGGTCCATCCTCTCTCTCGAGAAAACTTCTGTCCAAGCAGTACGCCTGCCTACCACAAATCCTCAACTGAGAATTGTCTAAAGTATCGGTGCCATGTTTAGCCCCGTCCATTTTCAGCGCTTTAAACCTCGAAAGGTGAGCTGTTACGCTTTCTTTAAAGGGTGGCTGCTTCTGAGCCTACCTCCCTTCTGTCTTGGGCTTAAAACCACTTTCGATGCACTTAACATGAACTTAAGGACCTTAACTTTAGTTTGCATTGTTCTGCTCTTGTACATGCAGCTTACCCGCACGCGCTTTGTCTCATTTTACATTGTTAACAAGTTCTGAGTTGGATAGGATACCGCAGTCATTACAACCTTGTACACCCAATCCGTAGCTTTACCTCGTTAACCAACTAAATGAAGCTATACTAAGGCATATTTCGACAGGAACCAGCCAACGCCGAGTTAGATAGGCTTTTCACCCCTAGCCTCAGATCATCCAAGCACTTGTCCGTAGCACTAGTTCGGTCCTCCACTCCTCGTAAGAGAAGCTTCAACCTGCCCAAGGCTAGATCACTCGGTTTCAGGTCTTACCCAATTGACTAAAACGCCCTTTCAGACTCGCTTTCGCTTCGGCTTCTTTTGCATTAACCTCGCCAATTAGGTAAACTCCCCGGCCCGTTTTTCAAAACGTACGTTGCAATTCCTTAGAACCGCAACAGTCTATAACTACTAGATTTCAGGTCTTTTAACCCTCTGTTAAGAGTACTTTTCAGAGTTCCTTCGCAGTACTAATTCGCTATCGGACTTAGGTTTATATTTAGAGTTAGCTTTTAGTTAAGCCATATTCACGCCCCCAATCCAGCGGACGTTACTCTTTGTTGGCTAAGCCATACTGTCTACATCTACGGGACTATCACCCTTTAAAGTGTAACTTTCCAGTCAACTTCGATTCAACAGCTGCAGGTAAACCAACACCACATCTCTATTCTTTTTCAAGAAAGATTCGGTTTGCTCTCTTCCCTTTTCGCTCGCTGCTAATAAGGGAATCATTACTATTTTCTTTTCCTCTGGGTACTAAGATGTTTCAATTCCCCAGGTATGCTTTTCTTTCGAAATGTCTCTAAAGACTCATTCAGCATTCGGGAATCTTGGGATCTAAGACTGCATGCATCTCCCCCAAGCTTATCGCAGCTTGCCACGCCCTTCGTCGCAACCTAAACCAATCCATCCGTCTAGTAGCTTTTGTAGCATCTATCAGGAAAGTATGTGTTATTTTGCCTCATTGGATTATTATCCTCGACAAATCCGACGATAAATAAAATTTACCGGCTTCATCTTTGTTAATTTCATCTATTGAATTGATGAATATAATGTCACGACGTTTTTCAACGCATATCGTTAACCTAGGTTTAAACCAGGTTTCTTGATTAAACTTCTTTTCAAAAGAAGTTTAAATGGACCCGCCGTGACTTTCGAAATTTTTACTCACTAGAAGAGATAGAGCAAAAATTTTCTCGAACACGGGGCCTCCTCCTTGCAAGGGAGGCGCTCTAAACCAACTGAGCTACGGGCCCATTTTTCGTCGATATGACTATAAAATATAGTTTTCTTTTTCATGAAATTTTTTCTCTTCCAAGAAAATTTGAAAAATTTTCTGGACCAGAAATTCTTATGAATTTCTTGGTTATAAGAGAAAAAAATTATAGGAGGTGGTCCATCCGCAGGTTCCCCTACGGATACCTTGTGACGACTTAACCTACCTTGTCGTGCTTAAAGTCTTTTCCTTTCGAACTTCCTCCAAACACAACTCGGTTGGTTTGACGGGCGGTGTGTGCAGAGAGCAGGGACTTATTCACCGGGCGTTGCTAACACCCGATTACTAGGAATTCCAGCGTCATGAGGATGAGTTGCAATCCTCAATCTGAACTGAGACAGCGTTTAGGGGATTAGCTCCTCCTTTCGGAGTTGCATCTCATTGCTGCTGCCATTGCCGTGCGCGTGTAGCCCAGGGGATTCGAGGCGTACTCACCTAACGTAGCCCGCACCTTCCTCCTTGTTGCCAAGGCGGTCTGTGTAGTGTGCTTTCGTACAGAATCGCAACAACACACACGGGTCTCGCCTGTTACCTGATTTAACAGATCATCTCACGACACAGGCTGACGTCGGCCATGCACCTTCTCTCAGCGTGTTAGGTAAGCCCTTTAGACTGACCTTCATTCTGCTGTCGCTCCTGGTGAGGTTCACGGGGTGGAATCTAATTAAACCGCACACGTCACTCCTTGTAGTGCTCTCCCGCCAATTCCTTTAAGTTTCGACCTTGCGGCTGTACTTCCCAGGTAGTACACTTAACGGCTTCCCTTCAGCACTGCAATCTCCCAAGGAGATCACAATGTTTAGTGTACAGCGTTTACAGCTAGGACTACATGGGTATCTAATCCATTTCGCGACCCTAGCTTTCATCCCTCACCGTCAGAACCGTTCTCGTAACGTGCCTTCGCCATTGTTAGTCCACCAGGGATCAAAGTATTTTACCACTACTCCAGGTGTACTCGTTACGTCTCCCGGTCTCCAGTATAAGAGTTTCTCTTGCACGATGTTACGTTAAGCGCAACAATTTCACAAGAGACTTTTTATACGGGCTACGGATGTTTTAGACCCAATAAAGTTGGCCACCACTTGGACCGCCGGTATTACCGCGGCGGCTGGCACCGGTCTTGCCCAGTCCTTATTCATCTACCGTTTTAAAGTAAATAAAAGATTCTCTAAGAGAATCACTTTGGATACCTCTGTCACACTTTCGTGCATTGCAGAATTTTCGCGCCTGCTGCACCCCGTAGGGCTAGGACTAGTGTCTCAGAGTCCTTCTCGGGGCTCCCACTCTCATGGCCCCTATTGATCATCGCCTTGGTGGTCCATTACACCACCAACTAGCTAATCAACCGCAGTCCTATCCTAAGGCCTAATGTTTCAAGGAAAAATCATCCCAGAAAAATCCTCTATTCAGTATTGTCCTCAGTTTCCCGAGGGTATCCTGAACCTTAGGGCAAGTTAACTACGTGTTACTGAGCAGTTCGCTCTCTTGCGAGAAACTTGCATGGCTAATTCGTATCCAAATAGCAGCAGCCTCCAGCAGGATCAACTGGATTTATTACAAGTAACTTAAAGCTCTCCTATCAATTTTTATCGACGGAAAAACTATCAATCTAGAAAATTCTCGACGATAATATTGGTATGATCGAATCTATTATTTTAAATTAAAATTATAATCAAGAAGTTTGACTAGATTGCTTGCTCTATCTCGATCATACCCTAACATAATTTCCAAGGTTAGAGCACTCATCTAGTGTCATTTTATTATTCACCAAAAATTTTTCCATATATAAACCTTTCGGTTTTTTACCCTCTGACAATAGTACATTCTTATTGACAGAAAGTAAATTTTATAGTTAATTCTTCTAAGACCTTCAACTTTAAATACTTTTCTGTATATTTACCACTTTACAAAAGTAACAAATATGAAGATTTTCAAATATAAAATTCTTTTGTAATGATGTTGATTCAATTTTAAAAGTTAAAATGTTTCAACTGATTTCTAAACATTTTTAAATTGCAGTTTATTTTATTGAACATGGAACAGATTAATGAAAAAGAAAAGAAACATAAAATTAAATGCACTTATCAAGATCATAAAACAGCCTCTGGTAAACTTTGGCATTTTCTAGCTCACGATAACTCGATATGGTCCTGGATTGTCGATATAATACTGATATTTTTAATTGTCAAATTTTTAATTTTTCCAGGTTTCTCTTTAATATTTGGAACACCGCTTCCTTTTGTCATTGTTGAATCCAGTAGTATGCATCATGAAGGTCTAGTTGATGAATATTGGAAATCATACGGAGATTGGTATGAAGACAAAAATATAACCCTAAATGAATTTAAAGAGTGGAAATTTAGTAACGGAATGAATAAAGGTGATGTTATTGTTGTAGTTGGAAAAAAACAATACCAAGAAGGTGATGTAATAATTTTCAGCAATTTACAAACCAAAACTCCGATAATTCACAGGATTGTTCTCATTAACGAAGACGGAACTTATCAAACCAAAGGAGATCATAATAACGGACAAAACAATTATGAATTTTCAATTAAACAATCGCAGATAAAAGGAAAATCTGTTTTAAGAGTTCCTTATATTGGATATCCAAAAGTTCTTCTTTGTGAAAATATGAAAATTCCCGGGATATGTAAATAATAGTTGTTATTCTGAAGTAATTACAAATAGAAAGTTTTAAATATTTCTAAATCTTAGTAAATAATGGTTAAAATGAAAAATGGAGATAAAGGTTATACTAAGCCTAGATTGTGGAATAAAATTTTGGCAAATGTAGGAATCGGATTAGCCGTGATTTTAACTGGATTTGTAAGCACTAATGCTTTAATGAATACTTATATACAAAAGTTAAACCAAGATATTAAAGATTCTGCAACTACTGTAGTGTTTAGTAGTGGTTATGACCCCACACATTTACCAAAACCGATTATAGCGGGGGCGATAGATTTTTTTATGTACGCTCCAATAACGTTAAGACAAAACCTCATGGGAAATAAGGTAGACTGGTATAGTAATGCAACAAAAAATGAGATGCTAGAAATATTAGTAAATCCCCAGTATGATAACGTAGTTTTTATAGGTCATGGTGCTAGTGATAATTATGCTACCCCCGATGGTGATCTTACTTCAAGTGATATTATGGTAAGAAGATTTTTATTAAAGGAAGAAAATTTGACAAAAAAAGGTGAAATAATTCAATATACTTGTGGGGGTGGTGGAGGTATTAGCTTAAGAAGAGTATTATCAGCTAATCTAAAAGGAGATAAAGGATATGGTTTTGAAAAAAATATTTCTATCTTTGAAAATTGGGGAAAAGCTTGGAAAGAATTAATTTTAGTTCTTTAATTTTTTCCGAAAACTTTATAAATTGTATTCAATAAAGGTATTGAATGAAATTTTGTCCAAAATGTGGTGCAGTCTTGATACAAAAGAGGACCAGGTGGAGTTGTTCAAATCCTAATTGCAGTTATTCCACCGATGAAAAAATAAAGCTTATGAGTTCTGAAATAAAAGAAAAGAGGGAAAAGATAGATATTTTAAAAGAAAAAGATACAAATGTATTGCCCTTGGTTTCAGCAACATGTCCGAAATGCGGGCATAGAAAAGCTTATTATTGGTCTTCACAGATGAGATCTGGCGATGAAGCAGAAACAAGATTTTTTAGATGTGAAAAATGTAACGAGACTTGGAGAGAATACTCTTGATGAAAATTGTCATCTTATTTCTTTTATTTTAATACTGTAATTTTCAGTATTGAGGAAATTTTCAATTTCCAAAACAGGAAATTATGATTAATTTCCGTGTATCAAAATAGAAAACTGCAGTTTTCTATTTTTAGTATAAGCAAATAACTTTTTAAATTGTATTTCTTTATTATTCTCAACGGGCTTGTAGCTCAGTTGGTAGAGCACCGCACTCTTACTACAACCTTTTCTAGAAGAAAAGGTTCTAGGAGTTCCAAAAGACTATTTTAGTTTTTGGATTCGTAAGTGAAATGCGGGTGTCGGGGGTCCAAATCCCCTCAGGCCCATAATAAAATTATGTCAATCTAAAGACTAAATAAGTTTCTTTGGATTCGACGAGCCTTTCTTTTCTAAAGAAAGGATAGTCAATGAAAAAATACCGTCGTGAAAAAAGAAGAGAAGCAGAAAAAGAGAATTATTCTGAAAAGATAAAAAGATTTCTTGAAGATATTGAAAAAATTTATGATGAAGATTTTTTTATTGTAGTTGAGGGAAAAAATGATATTAAATCTTTAGTGGGGATAGGAATTCCTGAGAAAAAAATATTCCAGCTGAAAACTCCGCAAAAAGGGGCTTACAATCGAATTGCTGAACTGGTAGAATTCTGCGCTGAAAATAATTATTTTATAATAATTTTTACAGATTTTGATGATGAAGGCAAAAAACTTTACAATTATATAAAAGAAAAAGCCCAGAAGGAAGGTGTAAAAATCAATGACTCTTTCAGAGACAAATTAAAAAATTTAAAAGTCAGCCATGTTGAAGGTTTGAGAAGATTTGTTGAAAGGAATATTTAAAATCCTTCCAAAACAGTCTTCATTTTTTCAGTTAATTTTTCTGTGACAGCTTCTGATTTTGAATCTACAGCTATTCTTATCAAAGATGGTTCTGTTTGTGAGGACCTTATTGCAACCCATATATCTTCAGTAAACATAATTTTAAATCCTGCATTTTTTCCGAAGTTTTTAAAATTAAAATTATTCCTCATACACCAATCTTCTAATTTATCATTTAAATTTTCAATTTTTTTATTTATACCTCCCTTTTTGTAATATCGTTTCGGCAATTCTTCATATAAATCATGTAAAGTCTTGTTTTCCTTGCACATATAATCTAAAATTATCAGCAAAGATAAAATTCCGTCTCTGCATCTTGAAGGCCATAGTATAAAACCACCTGATGAACCTTCACCTCCGACCAAACAATCTTTTGCCTTCATGGCTTCAACAACATTGCATTCACCAACATCAGTTTCATAAATTTTAATACCGGCCTCATTGCAGATATCTTTTATGATATAAGAAGTCATATTATTTATGACAACTCTGCTTCTGTTTGCCTTTAGAAAATTTATCAGACCTAAAGCAAAAATTTCATTTCCAGATAAATATTTGCCTTTCTCCGTTATCAACGCCAGTCTGTCTGAATCACAGTCAAAAGTTGCTCCGGCAGTATTCTTTTCTTTGCATAAACTGATTAATTCTTCCAAAGCATCTTCCGTCGGTTCAATTTTATGTTCAAACTGCCCGAATTTTTTGTTTATTATTTTAGCATTGAATTTTAATTCTTTTACTAATTCAGAAATTACCCTTGAAGCAGAACTTCCATTTAAATCAATAATCAAATTTAGTCTTTCAGCTTTAATTATGCTTCTTGCTTCCGGTTTCAAAAAACCTAGGATAAATTTAACATATCTCTTTTCTATTTCTCTCCTTAAATTTTTCCAGTCTCCTTTTTTCTTTTCAATTAATTCTGAATTTTTATAAGAAATCATTTTTTCAAATTCATCTTTTGTTAGCTGGCTCCCATCTTCTTTGCAGAATTTTAGTCCATTATAGTCTTCAGGATTATGGGATGCTGTAATTATTATTCCACCATCAGATTTAGTTTCCCTGATTGCAAATTCAATTGCCGGTGTTGGGATTATATCAACATAATAAACTAAAAAACCTCTTTCAGTGAAAAATTTTATTAAAATTTTAGCTATATTTTTTCCGGAGTTCCTGCTGTCTCTTCCTATAACTATTTTATTTTTTCCGTTTAAAAATAAAGCAAAGCAATTTGCATAATCAATCAGTTTTTCTTCTCTTAGATATTTCAACTCTACCCTTATTCCCGAGAAAGATTCTATTATGTTTTTAAATCCGAGTCTTTCATTTTTCAAATCTTCTTCGTTGCTTATATGTAATGGTTTCTTAATTTCAATGACTTCAAATGGTTTTTCTTTATTCAATATCATAATGCTGTCTGTTATTTCGTATTCGTTCCTTTTTTTGTTTATTGGAGTTTCCCTTATTGCATCAAAAATCTCGAAAGGAAAAATGTAAATACCGGCGTTTACAAAATTTCCCAAATTATTCTCTTTTATCTCATCTTTTGTCGGTTTTTCAATTACCTCTTCCAAGATATTTTTCTTATCAATTTTCAGAACACCATAATTCCAAGGATCATCAATAGTATAGGCCAACAAACAGTTATTTTTAGATTTGGAAACTTTTTTTATTATCTCTAGATTTAAAAGTGTATCGCCATTACATACCAATATATTCTCTTGTTTATCATCTTCCCCTAATTTGGATTCAATAATAGATACTGCAGTGGCAGAACCATTCTGTTCTTTTTGTTCTACAAAAAATATTTTTTCCCTTAATTCCTTGCTTAATTTCTTAACCTCTGAGAAAATATCTTCCTTTCTATGCCCCACAACAATATAAATTTTTTTAGATATTTGACTTAAAAGAATTATGTTCTTGTTTATAATCAAACTTGATTTCTGTTTTTCATCACTTAGGCTACCTAATCTTTTTCCTTTCCCTGCTGCTAATATTACGCTTATCATAGAACTATATTAAATCGTGGGTTTTTAAAATTTATTTTACAAAAATAAATAAAATAAAAAGGGGATTAAAGCTCCTCTTTTACTCTTTGTATATGGCCTGCTATCTCCTGGCCTTTCTTTGTAAGTTTTATTAGTTTTATTCTTCCTTTCTTCTCGAAATCAACCAGACCCAATTTCTCCAAGCTCTGAAGTATCTTAACCGCATGACTATATGTACAATCTATTTCCTTAGAAAGCATACTTCCATACCTCGCTCTTCCGCTCTTTTTTAAAGTTATTAACATAAGTGCTGGTTTTTTTCTGAAAAAAATGTTGAATGGGTCTTGAATCATTTTTACTCGGTTTTGTTTATTTTGATTAACCATACACCTTTATGCATTCTTTCGAATTGATATATCTTAATCATTACTTTTGTTTATAAATCTTTCTATAATATGTTTTTTGTATTAATTCTAAAGTTATAACAGAAAGGTGGTGAATATAAGCAAAGTTTGAATTAATTTAAAAAGTTTTAAATATGTTGCAAACTATTTCAAAATATGATTGATGTAAATTTGCTGAGGAAAAATCCTTCATTAATAAAGGAGAGTCAGAAAAAAAGAGGGTTAGATGAAAAAGATATAGATTTTATTCTGCATTTAGATGAAAAATGGAGAAATGTTAAGCAGGAAGTGGATTCTTTGAGGGCTGAAAGGAATAAAATAAGCGAATCTATCAACGAAGCAAAAAAGCACGGCAGAAAAATTGATGATATAATAAAAAGAGCAAAAGAGATTCCCAAAAAAATAGAGGAGAAAGAAAAGGCATTAATTGAACTTGAAGAAAAAAGAAATGAAGCGATAGATAACATTCCCAATATAATTGATAAATCGGTTCCTGTTGGGGATGCAAGCAAAAATAAAGTTTTAGAGATTGTGAAAAAACCTTCTAAATTAAGTTTCAAACCTCGAGGTCACGAAGAATTGCTTTTACAATTAGACATGCTTGATATTGAAAGAGCTTCGAAAGTTGCGGGAGCGAGATTTTATTATTTAAAAAAAGATGTTGTAAAATTAAATCAGGCTTTGATTAATTTTGCTATTAATTTTTTAGCCAAGAAAAATTTTATTTTGGTCCAGCCCCCATATATGCTGAAGAGAGACGCTTTGAAGGGAGCTTTAAATTTAAATGCATTTGAAGATATGATCTACAAGATAGAAAATGAAGATTTGTATTTGATAGGAACAGCCGAGCATGCTTTAAACGCATATTATATGAATGAAGTTATAGACAAAGAAAAATTGCCAATAAGGTTTGCAGGTATGAGCCCGTGCTTCCGAAAAGAGGCTGGCAGTCATGGAAAAGATACAAAAGGAATTTTTAGAGTTCATCAGTTTGAAAAGATAGAACAATTTATTTTCTGTAAACAGGAAGATTCATGGAAAGAATTTGATTTTATATTAAAAAATACAAAAGAGATGTTCAAAGCACTGGGAATACCGTTTAGAATTGTTGTTTTGTCTTCGGAAGATACTGGGAGGATCCCGACAAAGACAATTGATTTTGAAGGATGGTTTCCAACACAAAATGAATATAGAGAATTGGCATCATGTTCAAATTGTCTGGATTATCAGGCAAGAAGGTCTAACATTAAATATGAAGAAAACGGGGGAAGGAAATTTGTTCATACCTTGAACAATACAGCAATAGCGACAGAGAGAATGATTGTCTGCATAATTGAAAATTATCAAAATAAAAATGGTTCGATAACAATACCTAAAGTTCTTGTTCCTTACATGAATGGACAAAAAGTTATTGGCACAAAAGAAAAGGTCAAGAAGAAGTAGCTTTTTCTGTTTCATAATATTTTTAAATCAAATTTTTTTAGTAGTTAAATGCAAAACAAATTAAGACATCTCGGAGTAATCTTAGATGGCAACAGAAGATGGGCAAAACAGAGAAATTTAAATCCTTGGGAAGGATATAAAAAGGGAGCTGAGAATTTAGCAAATTTTTTAGAGTGGTGCAAAGAACTCAAAATTAAAGAATTAACATTATATGCTTTCTCCTTAAAAAATTTTGAGAGGGATAAAGCTGAAGTAAAATTCTTATTTCAGTTGTTTAAATTATGGTTCTTAAAAATATTAAAAGAAAAAAGAATTGATGAAGATAAAGTTAGGGTCAGATTTATAGGCAGAATTAAGCTTTTTCCAAAAGAAATTTATGAATTGATGAAAAAAATAATGGAAAAAACAAAGAATTATAATAATTATAGATTAAATTTCTGCATGGCTTATGATGGTCGTGCTGAAATTGTAGATGCTGTAAACAAAATTTTAAAGTCCAAAGTGAATAAGATTGAAGAAAAGGATTTCAGCAAAAATCTTTACCTTGATTCAGAACCTGACTTGATAATAAGAACTTCCGGAGAAAAAAGAATTTCTGGATTCTTACCTTGGCAGTCATCTTATTCAGAGTTTTATTTCACGGAAAAGCACTGGCCTGAATTCTCAAAGCAGGATTTAATAAAAGCGATTGAAGATTTTGAAAGCAGAGAAAGAAGATTTGGAAAATAAAAACCTTTAAATTTATTGTATTCTTGTTTTAATAATGGAAGAAAACAAAAAAACAAAAATTTTGGCAGCTGGTGATTTGCACGGAGACTTGTCTCTAGTGTATAAACTAGCTGAAAAAGCTGAAAGGGAGAATGTCGACTTAGTCATACTGGCCGGAGATTTGACAATGGCTGAAGCATCAACAGATAATATTATAGGTCCTTTTCTAAAAAAAGGAAAAAAAGTCTTGTTCATTCCTGGAAATCATGAGAGTTTTGCGACAGCGGATTTCTTGGGGGAAGTTTACAAACCAAATGCAAAAAATATTCATGGTTATTCTTTCAAGTTTAATAATATAGGAATTTTCGGTGCTGGCGGAACAACAAATATAGGACCGGCAGTCCCGATTACAGAAGAAGAAATGTTTAATCTGCTTAAACGGGGAAGTGAAAGAGTAAAAGATTTGGCAAAGAAAATAATGGTTACACATATTCATCCTTCGGATACAAAAATGGAAAAAATGTCTAGAATAGTTTCTCCGAGCAGAGCTGTAAGAAAAGCTATAGAACAATTACAGCCCGACTTTGCATTATGTTCACATGTTCACGAAGCAGACGGTTTAGAGGAACAAATCGGAAAAACAAGATTAATAAATGTTGGAAGGAGGGGGAAGATAATCGAGGTTTGATGGTTTCGAATAAAACTTTCTTCAGCAAAAACTTTATAATAGTGTTATTCTAAAAAGTTTAATGAAACAGTTGATTATAGCAGAAAAACCGCAGGCAGCTGCAAAAATTGCTGCAGCTTTGTCATCTAAAGCATCCAAGAAAAATTTGAAAGGTGTCCCGTATTATGAATTTAAGCTTGATAATAAAGATATTATTGTTGCATCTGCTGTCGGACATATTTTTGGTTTAAAACAAAAAGAAAAAAATTCCAATTTTCCAGTTTTTGATATTCAATGGGTTCCCTCTTACGAAGATAAAAAAACCGATTTCACAAAAAAATATTTTGATGTATTAAAAAGTTTAGGAAAAGATGCTGATGAATTTGTAATAGCAACAGATTATGATGTCGAAGGCGAACTTATAGGTTTTAATGTTTTAAGATTTATTTTCAAAACCGAAAATGCAAAACGTATGAAATTCTCCACATTAACCAAAACAGATTTGGAAAAAGCATATAAGAACATGTTGGCAACACCGGAGTTTGGTCTGGCTTATGCCGGTGAAACACGCCATTACCTGGACTGGTTTTATGGAATAAATTTATCTAGAGCTTTGATGTCAGCAATAAAAAATGTTGGTGTCTTCAGGATAATGTCAGTTGGCAGAGTCCAAGGACCTGCTTTGGCGTTAGTTGTTGATAAAGAAAAAGATATTAGAAGTTTTAAATCAACTCCGTATTGGCAGGTTAAGATAAATATCAAGAATAGTCATGAAGCTGAACTGCAGTTAAACAGAAAGATTGAAAAAAAAGATGAGATTAAAAATTTTGAGTTATTAAAAGACAAGGAGACGGAAGCAAAAACAGAAAAAGAAGAAAAAGAAATTGAACCACTGCATCCGTTTGATTTAACAACTTTGCAGGTTGAAGCTTACAAATTTTATGGTTTAACACCTTCTAAAACTTTAGAGATATTGCAAAAATTATACCTGGCAGGTTTAATTTCATATCCAAGAACTTCTAGCCAGAAATTGCCAATAGCGATTAATTACAATCTCATTATTGAAAAATTATCAAAATTATTTCCTAAAATAGCAGATAAAAATTTATTAATAAGAAAAAAACCTGTTGAGGGCTCTAAAGATGACCCAGCTCATCCATCCGTATATCCAACAGGAGAAGACCCTGAAAAATTAAAACTTTTAAAGGAGGAAAAAAATGTTTATGAGTTGGTTTTAAGGAGATTTCTGTCTTGTTTTGCTGACAATGCATTAATTGAAGATAAAAAAATTGTTGTTCGGGAAAGTGTTAATGGAAAAAAAGAGATTTTTTCTGCTAAAGGAATAAAGATAAAAGAAAAAGGATGGCTTGAAATTTACAAGGCAAAATTAACTGAAAAAGAACTGCCGGACATAAATGGAAAAGTAAAAATCAAAAAAGTTGATATTGAAGAAAAAGAAACACAACCTCCAAAAAGATATACCCAGGCATCTTTAATCGCTGAACTGTCAAAAAGAAATCTGGGAACTAAAGGAACAAGGGCAAACATTATCCAGACATTATTTGATAGAGGTTATCTAAAAGGAAAATCGGTGGAAGCAACAGATTTGGGGATAAAAGTTGTTGAATCATTGCAAAAACACTGTCCGTTAATTTTAGATGAAAATTTAACCAGAGAATTTGAAGAAGAGATGGAAGGAATCCAGACTTCAAAAGATGTAAAAAAGAAAAAAACAGAAGAAGAAAAAATATTAAAAAATGCCCAGAAGATATTGATAGATATTTCAGAGAAATTAAAAAAGGAAGAAAAAGAAATTGGAAAAGAATTAATTGAGGGGCATAATGAAGAAAGAGAACAGAAAAAGCAGGAAGCAACATTAATGCCTTGCCCATTATGCAAGGAAGGTAATTTAGTGATAAGAAAAAACAAAGCGGGAAGATTTTTTGTTGGGTGTTCAAATTATCCTAAATGCACAAACACTTACAGTTTACCACCTTATGGCTTTCCAAAAAAAACAGATGAAGTTTGTGAATGTGGTTTTCCTGTCATGATGGCGATACAAAAAGGAAAAAAACCTTGGAAGTTTTGTTTTAATCGGGAATGTAAGAAGGAACAAAACTAAATATTTTTAAACTTCCATGTTATTACTAATTTATGTTATATCATCCTGGAAAAATTATAGAAGTTGTTAAAAGGAAAGGGAAAAAGACAGAAGTCTTTGCTTTATTGGAAATGTGGGATGAAAATATTTTTACATTTGATGTTTCCTCAGATATTTCAACAAAAATAAAAAAAGGCGATTATGTCTTAGTCGATTATACACCAATTTCAGAGAAAGTTCCGGTTCCAAAACAGATTGTAAAAGTTATCTTATCAGAAGATGAAGGTAAAAAAGTATGGAAATATTACAAGGATTATTTTGAAAAAAAAGATGACAAACCAAAGAATCTTTTGATTAAAAAACCTGAAGGCAAAGACAGTGTAACAAAATTTGTTGGTTAGCAAAAAATTGATTTATCCAAATTAAATGTTTCTACAAAAGCCTCTAATTTTTCATTCCTATTTCCAAAAATAAGTTTTCTACCATCATCAGTCCATATCTCAAGATAATATCCAGGGTTACTATCAGCTGGAAATTTTGTTGGATTGTCATTCGCATCAACATACTTTAGGAAGAAAGGAGAATAAGATTGATCACAACGTATTTCTAGATTAGGTATACTTAACCTAGATAAACATTTTTTTAATTTTTCAACTTCTGATTCAACTAAAACTACTTTTTTAGGGTCATGTTTTTCAGTATCATAATTGTAAAATACAAACTCTAACTTTATGTATTTCATTTTGGAAAACAAAAAGAAAATTTATAACTATTTAAAGTTATATGTAACAAAGAAATATTAGAATAATTTGAAAAATTTTCTCTCTTTAATTCCTTCATTAACAACTGCAAAATTAAATTCTCTTTCTTCTGCCAGACTTCTATGTTTTCTTAAAATTGCCCTTTTTCTTCCAATGCCCTCGTCCTGTAATTCAATAATAGATTTTGACCAATATTTCAGCAAATCACCTCCAACCATTCTTACTTTGTCTGGTTCGTCAAATGAAGCATAAACCTGGTTTGTTACCAAAATAGGAATTAATTTTTTTCTTGCTATCTCAGCTAAAATTCTTAATTGGGATGCCATTTCCCTGTTAACTTCCTGAATCTTCTTTCTTTCATTTTCTTCTAGTTTACCGATTTTCTCTTCATCATTCTCTATTTTTGCATTTTCTCTTGCTAATCCTAATTCAAGACGATATAGCATAACCATGCTGTCAATTACTATCAAAGAAATTTTATCATGCCTTATCTCTTCAAGTAATTTTTTGAATGCTTCTTTTTGCTCTTTAAAAGATGTTGGTTTCAACAAAACAATATTATTTAGTACATCCATCTCTGTAACTTGTTTGACTCTTTCTATGGAAAAACCTCCTTCTGTATCTATATAAATAACTTTTTTTCCATTTCTTGCCTGCTCAACAGCAGCCATTATGCAAAAATTTGATTTTCCGCTTCCGGCAGGTCCGTATAAAGTTGTTATGATATCTTTCTCATAACCTCCGTTGAGAAATCTGTCAAATTCTTTTGATCCAGTAGAAATTTTTTCAATCATTTTAAAATATTTCTAATTTTTTCCCAAATCAAATTATGAATTTCCTCTTTAGATTTAAGATGATTTTTTTCTAGACAATCTATAACAATCCAGTTGAATTTTCTTGCTGCATATAAATATGAATTTGAAGCATCAATAAGATGTTTTAAATTTTCCTCATGTATATCTCTCTTCTTTTCTCCAAGATAATCCCTGTAATTTGCTTTCTGGTCCACTAATTTTTGTCCAATCTCGGGTTTAACATAAAGAATTATAGTTAAATCTGGTTTTGGTATTTTAAAGATATTAAATTCCATATTTTCAAGCCATTCAAAATATTCATTTTTTTCCTTTCCATCTTCCAGCTTGGCACCTTGATGTCCGATATTTGAAGATATGTATCTGTTTGCAACAACAATTTTTCCTTCTTCAAGCCATTTTTTTATTTTGAATGAGGCTTCATATCTGTCACAGGCATAAAATAATGAAGCTATGTATGGATCAACATCATTAACCTTTCCGAATTTTCCTTCTAAATATTCCTCGACCAAAGCAGCTGATTTTTTTCCGTATTGGGGAAAATCAGCAACTTCAACTGCAAAACCTTCTTTTTTTAATCTTTCAACAAGAAAATTTGTTTGTGTTGCTTTACCGCTACCATCTATTCCATCTATGACTATGAATTTTCCTTTAATCATTTTTATAAATTGGAAAGTTTTGACATAAATTTAAAACTTTATTCCTAATTTTTTGTCTTAATTCTAAATCCGAAAGATTGTTTATTATATCTGCAATATATTTTCCTATTTCCAGCATTTCATTTTCTTTCATAGCCCTGGTTGTCAACGCTGACGTTCCTAACCGTACTCCTGATGGCTTGAATGGTGTGGATGTATCAAAAGGAATTGAATTTGCATTTGTAACGATACCCGCTTCCTCTAGAGCAACAGCAACATCTTTTCCAAATCCTTCTTTTCCAATAGATTTTGTTCTTATCAAATCTATTAATATTAAATGGGTATCAGTTCCATTCGAGACTAATTTTATGTTTTCAGACATTAATGTTTCAGCCAAAGCTTTTGCATTTTTAACAATCTGTTTCCCGTAATCCTTAAATTCTGGCTTTAAAGCTTCTTCAAAACAAACTGCTTTTGCAGCAATTATATTTTCATGTGGTCCTCCCTGCAAACCTGGAAAAACTGCTTTGTCAATGTCCTTTGCAAATTTTTCCTTGCATAAAATTATAGCTCCTCTCGGCCCTCTTAATGTTTTATGAGTTGTTGTTGTTATAACATCTGTAAAAGGTAATGGAGATGGGTGTGCTTCCGAAACTATCAAACCGGCAATATGTGAGATATCCGCCATACTTATCGCATTTACTGATTTTGCAATGTCGTCAAATTCCTTGAAATCTATTTTTCTTGGATAAGCTGTAAATCCTGATAAAATTAATTTTGGTTTTTCCAATTCTGCTATTTTCCTTATTTTATCCATGTCTATTACTTCTGTTTCTTTTTCAACTTCATACTCTATAAAATTGTATAATTTTCCTGAGAAGTTGACTTTTGAACCATGGGTTAAATGTCCACCGTGACTCAGATTCATTGCTAAAACTTTGTCATTTAAATTTAACAAAGCAAAATAAACAGCCATGTTTGCCGGGCTTCCAGACAAAGATTGAACATTCGCATGCTCTGCATTAAATAATTTCTTAGCTTTTTCTATTGTAATCAATTCCACATCATCAATAAACACGTTACCCTGGTAATACCTTTTTTTAGGGTAACCCTCCGCATATTTATTCATTAAAACTGAAGCTGTTGCTTCCTTGACAGCTTTGCTGCAATAATTTTCCGAGGGGATCATGCATAAAGTTGTTTCCTGTCTTTCTTCTTCTTTTTTAATTAAAGAATAAATTTCCGGATGTTCTTTCAGATTTTCCATTTTATAAAAGTTTTTTTGCTCTCTCTGTTTTTTCTTCTGATTTTAGTCTTCCTAATTCTTCCTGACTGCAATTACAAATGATATACTTTGAAAGGAGAGGATATTTTGATTTCATAATTTCATAAAATTTACTGGCAATTCTTCTGTAAGATTCATGAGCTAAAGGTGTTGTTCTTAATTTTATAAAATAATATAATTCTCTTAAATTCATAGTAATTAAAAATCTTTTTTTAAAACCCAATGATAAAATATATTGCGCCTGTAAGGGGTACTTGTCTTTTATTTTATAATAAAGTTTCTTGACTCTTTCCATTGCTTCTTTATATCTATCTGCACAGCCTGCATTGATAATATCCTTAGGAATATCATAATCTAAATCTGCAGTAAAAATCTGATTTGTTTGCGTACATATTCTGTGTCTTTGCAAATCCCTGAATGCTCCATAATCCATAACTATATCAAATGTAAACTGAACATGTTCTAATTCTCTCATTGGCCAGTCAAAATCACTCATGTTCTTCAGATAAGAATCAAAAATTTCTTCTTTTTCTTTAGCAGACATTATCTTTACTTTTTCAAGAATTTTTTCAAACGGCTCATTTTTATAACGGTATAAAATAGATGAGATAATCATTTCATCTGGATTTTCTGAAGAACGAACTAAGACAACGTTTTCAACATTTTCATTTTCTATTTTTATTTTTTTTGCCAATTCTTTCATCTCTTTTTCAGTTTTTATAAAATATTCTTTTTTGTCGGAATATTTCAAAAGAGATGATAAAACTTTAGATGTTTCTTCCTTTAACATTTCACCAATCATGTTCATTTCTTTTAGCGGACTGGATAACAATTTGGAGATTGTATGTGCTAACTGTCTGGCATTTACAGTCCATCCCAAACTTGTTTTTGTACATGTCGGCAATAAATACCTTATTGCGTCAAATCTTCTTGCAGCACAAGCTCTTTCCCATGCAGCTTTAGTCACTCCTTCTTCACACGGAGCAACTTTTTTTACATATTCTAGAACCGGCTCGTGTAATTCGATATAAATTTCAAATAAAAAATCCAAAAGAGATTTTATTTCTTCATAATACTCTGAATTTTTCAAATCTTCATCAATGTAAACTGAACTGTTGTCAAAAGAAACATATCTTGTTGATTTCTCGATAAATGAACATAATCTGTTATCCTCTATTTTCTTTGTAGCTAAGATACTTATACCTTCCAGTCCTAAACCAACAACAGCTCCTTCAGCTATAGAGGAATGACCATAACCTAAAACCCATTTTTCCATAAACTGAATTGCTTTTTCAATTGCATGTTTGGATTTAATACCCCCTTCAAGATTCTTGATTTCTTCTTTTAGTTTTTCAAAGTTTTCCGGTTCCTCTTTCAATAATGAAAGAAAACTTTCCCTTAATCCTTCTCTTGACCTGCTGTATCTTGCCTGCATCAAAGCCCAAACCTCTGGATGAAAATTTTTTGTTACAAATATTGGCTTGTCTAGATTAGTAAAGAAAAAATTCAATACTTTCTCTTCCTCTTTTGAATATTGCATTTTCTTAGCCACCTTTTATAGCTAAATGTAATTTGTTTAAATAGTTTATGATAACAAAAAATATATTAATACAAATTAAAAATCTATCATCTATTCATGAAAAATCTCAGCTTGAAATTTTAAAAATCTTACATCTGAAGTTTTCCAAGAATCTTTAGACAGTCCAGCTTTTTCACAAGTCATTTCAAAAGCTATTTTTGGATTTGCTCTAAATTCTGTAAAAACTTGAGGTAACAATAATCCAGAGCTGTATTGACTGAATACCATCAAACCATCTTTTCCAATTTCTATTTTATCAAAATATTCCTCTGGTGTTTTGACAATTATCGGCTCTGGTTTTGTCAGAACAGAAATCTCTAATTTTATATCTTTCAACTCTTCTTTTTGTAGGGGAGGAAATCTCGGGTCATGAAAAGCTGCTTCAACTGCACCATCTGCAATTGCTTTTTTAAGTTCTAATATAGGATATACAAAACCGATGCAACCTCTCAACCCTACCCCTTTCTTATGTAAAGTTACAAAAGCTCCTCTTTTTTCTTCAAAAATCTTATCATTTAATTCTTTGGAATCTAAATCAACTTTTTTGTCCTCAAAAGTTTTTTCAATCGTCTCTCTTGCTAATTTCAACAAAACTTTTTTTTGTTTTTGATTCATAAAAAATAAAAGAAAATAAACTTAATAAATTTAATTAAAGAATGGGCTTGCTTTCAATCTTTAATGCACCAGAGTACGACTTCAGTTAACTTTTTAAACCCATATTCTTTTTAATAATTGTACTAAGATATCACTTATTCTTGGTAAATAGAAATGTTGGGAGGAAAAAAATGAAAGTTTATGTTGGCAATTTGCCGTTTAGTTTTAGAGATGAACAATTGAAGGCACTTTTTGCAGAGCACGGTGAAGTTAGTGAAGCAAAGATAATAACAGACAAGTTTTCAGGACGTTCAAAAGGTTTCGGCTTTGTAACATTCGAAAATGATGAAAACGCAAAAAAAGCTATAAAAGCTATAAACGGAAAAGAAATTGAAGGTAGAGAATTGAAAGTTAATGAAGCTAAACCGATGGAAGATAGACCACCTAGAAGAGATTTCAATAGAAGAAGATTTTAGGTTTAGAATTTTCTCATTAATTCCGTATGAATTTTTTTTATTTTTGTTTTTTAATTTTTAACTTATCTTCTCTGTTTAATTAAATATAGTTTTAGATTTGTGAAAAAGCCCGGAGCGGGAATCGAACCCGCGACCTTGTCCTTTTTGATAAAGATAAAAAACTATCGTAGTTCTCTACCTTCCTAGAGTTTCTCTTTCTAAGAGAAACTGTAGTACCAAGGACACGCTCTACCAACTGAGCCACCCAGGCTTATTAAAATGAAAAAGTTTAAACTTTTTAAATTTGTTCTTCAATTAAACTTTCTTAAGAAGAAAGTTTAGTAGAATTAGTAAGATTTGTTTCGTTTTTTATTTTCCAATCCTGTTTTATTGCATAACCTGCGATATTTTTGAGATTAGTAAAGGATTTTACAATCCATCCGGAAAAGCTTTTGAAAAAAGTCTGTCTGTCCCCTTTTTCATTTAGATTCAAACTGTAACTTCCAACTATAACTAAACTTACTATTATTAATATCAAAATTATAGCTAAAATTAATTTTCCCATGATAAAGTAAGTTAGATAAACTTTTTAAATTTTGTTTTGTATCAAATAAGATAGCCCTGTGGTGTAGCGGCCAAGCATGCGGCCCTCTGGTCGAATGAATGGGTTGGACAATATTGTCCTATTTATTCCAACACATTCGTGAGAAAGGCTGCGACCACGGTTCGAATCCGTGCAGGGCTATTTGCCCCCGTAGTCTAGAGGCCAAGGATGCAGCCCTCTCACGGCTGTGACACGAGTTCAAATCTCGTCGGGGGCATATTATAATCTTTATCAGTTATAACTTCAAACAACAATATTTAAAAAAGATGCAATTTTTTATTAATTGATATGGTTAACGAGAAAAAGACAAAAAAGAGTTCAAATAAAAACAGTTTTCTCTTGCAGTTCAAGGCAGTTTATGAAAAAGCAAGAAAAAAATACAAGCTTCCTGATTTTGAGTATATGAACAGGGAATTTGAAATTGAAAAAATATGCGACCATGAAACTGAATTTTTAGTCAGAGAAATAAGAAGAATTATGGTTGAAAAAATCAATTATTATACAAGATTGCTTGAAATTTTTATCAATCCATCTGCTGGTCCGATATTTGTTATGGAGATGATAAAAAATATTGATGTTAAAAATGAAAAAGTTATAAGTGACCTTTACAAGAAACTGACTGATATAACCATAGAAGTTGTCGGTCTTGATATAGAATATGATGAAAAAGCTGAGTTGACTTTTATTAAAAAAATAATAAGCAGATGGGATAAAATAAAGAAAGAATTAATGCAGTTGTATTCTTTGATAAAAGAAGCCAATAAAGATTCTGAAAAAAAAGACAAGAAAAGTTATTTTGGTTAAACTAGTTTATTTAAATTTATTTCAAAAGCTACGGTGGGCATTATCAAATTGAATTTTTCCAATATCGCTGGATGAATTTCCCCTAAAAATCCTATGCTTATTTCTCTATTCTCTTTTTTAATTATCACTTCACCGCATCTTCCGGATATAAAACTGGCATGTTCTAATTTTTTAGTTTTATAATTTATTTTTAAACTTCTTAATAAATAATCCAACTGTTGTTTAATTATCGTAAAATTGACATCTTTACCACTGTAAACATAAGCTAACTTTGAAAGATTTTTGAAAGAATCTTTTTCAACTTCAATGCATTCTCCAATCTCGAATATTTTTTGGGGATATTCCACATCCTTGTTTTTTCCGAGAAATTCCATTAAAGATGGAAGCAACCAATTTCTTAAACAAGAATAATTTAATGAAACTGGATTTGCAATCTCAATAACATCTAAATTTTTTAATCTCATTGTTTTAAACAACTTGTCTTTTTCTGTTAAAACAAAGGTTGCTATTTCCTGGCTTTCCAAGCCAATCATCATTTCTTTTACCTTATATTTAAATTCTGTAAATTTAGAATTACATCCAAAGGTGCTTTCTTTGAATTTTTCTGGTTTGAAATTATTAAATCCGTAGGAGATTGCTATGTCTTCTATAACATCTCTGGAATCCAAAATATCATATCTATAACATGGATACTTTATCAAAATTCCATTTTTATCTTTTATATAATCAAAACCAGATTTTTCTAACAGATTAAAAATTTCTTTTTCAGTTAAACTAATTCCCAAAATCTTATTAATTTCATTGATATTAATTAATATTTCTTTAGATTCTAAATTAGGGGTAGCAATTCTTTTTGGGCCTGTTGATAAAACTTGTTCAACTTCTCCGCCTCTTTCAATTAAAGCACAGATAAAAATGTTTAGAACCGGCAATACAAATCTTAAATCAAATCCCGAGACTTCAACAAAAACATTTCTTGTTTCTTTGGTTACTTTGCCACTGTAATCAGAATTTATTATTGGAGGCATGCTCAACACATTCTTTTCAGAATCTATCAAGATAGGATAATCTTTTCCTTCAACAAGTTTTCCATATTCCATTCCTTTTTCATGTTTTTCTATAATCTCTGAGGGGGACATTTTGTATGAAAACCCCAACGGGACAAATTTGATTTCATTATCCCTAAAAGTTGTATAATTTATTGGCCATTTTATTTTATCAAAATCATAAACCCCCAGTGCAGCCTCCTTTCTTTTCAAACCGAAATTTATGCAAAGTTTTTCCTGCAGTTGAATTAATTGTTTTAGAGCTTCTTCATTTAACTTCAAATTTCGGACTATAGCACCGACAGATACCGGTCTAACTTTTCTTACTTTTGGACTAACTTTAATAAGATGATTTTTCTCTGGTTTTTGGACAGAATATTTTATAAGACCCTTTTTTATACCTAATCTGTGCTTTAATTCACGGACAACTCCTTCAACAGACCATAAATCCGGCCTGTTAACATCTTTTAATTCCAGTTTTAAATTATCTTCTTTTTTATTTTCGAATTCTAATTCGCCCTTAACATAATTCATAATTGAGGATAATTTTTCCATATTAAATCTTCGTTTAATCAATTTTTCAAAATCTTTTTTGTTTATTTCTATTGTGGGCATTTTAAAAATATCCTGATTTTTAAAGTTTGAAAATTTTTAATTTTTATCATATTATTTTTCCCTCAAAATTTTCAGATCATCTGTAAACAAATGTCTTATATCCTTGATATCTAGTTTTGCCATTGCCAATCTGTCAATACCCAAACCCCAGGCTAAAACTGTAACATTTTTTCCAAGCAATGATTCAACAACTTCTTTTCTGAAAATACCAGCACCTCCTATTTCGATCCATCCGAATAATGGATGTTTAATATCAAGCTCAATACTTGGTTCTGTAAATGGATAATAATCCGACTGGAATCTGATATCTTTATCATTTTTAATACCGGCTATTTCTTTTGCAAAAGTTCGCAAAATATCGAGTAAATTTGTAAATGTTAATTTATCAGCTACAATTATACCTTCAACCTGATTGAATTCAGACAAATGTTTAGCATCAATAACATCCGGCCTGAAACATCTTGCTATTGAAAAATATCTTCCGGGATTTTTAGGATTTGATGCTATTGTTTTTGCAGACATAATAGTCCCCTGCGGCCTTAAAATGTAGTTCATAGCTTTGTTCAAGGACCATTTATAATTCCATTTTTTCTCATGAATATTTTTAACATTACTTATAATTCTGTTCTCTATTTTTTCTAGTTTTAATTTATTTTTTACATTGTAATTGTCAGTCCATTCTCTTGCAACATGAAATTGTGGCTGAAATAAGGCATCAAAATTCCAAAATTCTGAGACAATCAAGTTACCTTCCATTTCTTCAAAACCCATTGCTATAAGCTTCTTTCTAACTTCTTTCAGAAAATTATAATAAAATTGCCCTTTACCAGCATAAATTTCCGGGACTTTAGATTCAACATCATAAATTCTGAATTTCTTTCCTTTCCATCCCCCTGTTTTAATCATGGCTGGAGTTAAACTTTCTATTAAATTTAAAGATGAGATTTCCTTCAAAATTTCCGGTTTGATAATTTTTCTCCCTAAATCTATAATCTCGAAAGTTATCAGAGATTTTTCTTTTATAGAAACAATTTCCTTCCTAGTTTCTAATTCTTTTATGATATTTTTTTGCTCCTGGTTTAATTTAGAGTATTCCATAGGCAAAGCTTCCAAGAATTTTTCCTCGAGACTTTTATTCAGAGCAGAACCATTCTTTGAAGTGAGAATAATCTTTCCGTTCTCTATAGATATCAAAGATCGCCTTTTTAAGATGCCTAAAGCAACATTAAATTCCTGTTCATTTAAACCGCATTTTGATTTTAATTCATTGATTCCAATTTCATTATTTTCAATTATAAAATGCAATAATTTCCTTTCAGGCATTCCGTTTTTTAGATAAACAACTCCATTTTTCTCCAAATCAACAAACTTATCTTTTTTTTGCTCAATTTTTATTATTTTTTTGTTTGATAAGAATTGCAGAGCTCTTTTTACAGCTGTTTCATCTAATTCTGCTTTCTCAGAAATTTTTTCAGTATCTTTTAATTCCAAATAAGGAAGTATTTTTCTTTCAATTGGACTTAATTGGTTGATTAAATCTAAAATTTCCTCTTCCATTCTTTTGTTATAATTAAAGTTGACCTAATTTTATAAAGGTTTTGTAATATAGAAAGATTTGGGTGTATATTAAGGAATTAAATAATCTAATAAAACAGTTTCTTAATTATGGATGTTAAGTTGCAACAAGGATTACACCTGCAAACATCAAAACTAAGGAGATTACCTTAATAATTATAGATTTCTTACCAAATTCCTCTTTTAGAATTCTTGGAAGGAACAAGCTCAAAAGCAATGTAAAAATAAACACGAAGAACGGTGTTACTTCTGAAATTACGCCAACTAATGTCACGAAACCTATGGCTGATGCCATTGTGACCAAGAAAGTTGAGATAACTGTTATTATTTCGCTAAGGGACATAAATGCTAAAGCTTTTCCTCCATTCGTTTTTATTGTACTTATAAGATATTTAAATCCTATAATTATCAGGGGAATTGCAACAATAAAACCTATAAATTTCTGATATCCGAAAATTGTCCAATAATCATAAAAATTTAAGGTATATTTTGTAATAATCATATTAATTGAAAATAGAAAACTTCCAATTATAATGAATAAAGCACCTTTGCCAAAATGAAATTTTTTAATATTTTTAAAAGAAATTAAAAAAGCTCCTATTACTATCAAAAAAATTCCGGCATATTTCATTGGAGTAAAAATCTCCCCTAGAAATATTGCTGCTAAAATAGCAATAAATAGAGGACTTACATAAAATAAAGGTGCTATCTTCGAAGCTTCCTCTATCTTCAAAGCCTTGAAATAAAATAAAACAGCCATTACACCGAAAACTCCTGCAATAAAAAGTAATATTAAAAATTTAATTGGTAAAAATTGAAAACCTTTAATTAAAAAAGTAACTATTCCAGCAATAAGACCTATGGAACTCAAAACAATTATAGGAACTATTGGTTTCTTAACCCACTTGTCTAAAACATATTTATCAATAATTGTAGCGATTGCTAAAAGCACAGCAGACAATATAGAAAATAACACCCATGACATTAGATAAAGAAGAATTTCTGTTTTATAAACTTATTTTTCAAACAATCTATTTAAAATGTCCATAGTATAAAGAATCATTGCCTGAATTTGTTGTTTTGTGGGATTAAATGCAGATTTTTTCCTGTGAACTGAAAAAATTCTTACCTGGTTGACAAGATGAATCTGTTGTGTCAGAGCCGGGTCAACCTCAACTCCTTTTTCTCTTAATTTCGCTATTAAATTTCCCAATCCTATGCCCGGAGTTTTCTCCAGAATATCTATCCCGGTAGAATCATAATATTTTCTATGCAATGCTATTTCAAGTATTCTTCCGCAGAGAATTGCGCAACTTCTGTAACATTCGTTGTTAAAACATTTCTCCAATTCTCGAATATCCTCTACAATTTCATCTTTTATTTCAACAGGCATAATCGGAATTTTGAAATTTAGCTCCATCATCTCGGGCATTTTTATATTCTTTACATTTTCGATAATTCCGATTAAAGAACCAACTAGCTCTTCTCTTTGATTATTTTTTATCAGATTTAAAAATTCTTTTATATTCTCATCTAATTTTTTGAGATAAACCAAATTTTCATCGCTCACACTGCTTAAATGCTTCAGACTTTCAAAATCTTCCTTTAACTTCTTAGAATTTCTTTTTAAGCTGTTAACTATCTGCAACTCTTGCTTTTTTTCAAAGTTATACATATCTGACCTGTCATTTTCAAACTCTTTCAGGTCAATATTTTGTCTTATAATTCTATTTATGCTATCTTTCAATTCTATAATAATCTTAGTTATATCATCAAGAGCTGTCATATCAAAAACCTCCTGTTTTTGGGATGCTCAAGAATCTTTGATTCTTGACATAAATCAAAGAATACGTTGTTGTTTTTATAATTTATTGTATACTCTAAAATAGAAAAACTGCTGTTAAAATTCAAAGAGCAGTGAAATTAAATTTAATTTGAATAAGCTATGTCATACAAATTTGCCAGTGCTAATGCAAAATATTTGCTGTTAATCCATACTCCTACGTCATTTTCTGTTGCAACTTCCTGGGTTAACATGAACAATATCTGTTCTCTGTCAATTATGTAAAATCTTGTTCTTACTTTTATTGGTCTTATCAAAATTCCCAATTCTGTTGAAATCCTTTTTATGTCCTGTATTTCACCGGAAGCTGAAATTCTTATCTTAATTCCATGTTTCTTTAATTTTTGAAATGCTGGTTTTAAGAATTTCATTTTCTTGTCCAAAGCTTCTGTTGTTGTCGCCATTATAATTTCTATTTTTGCATTTTCAATCATTTCTCTCAAATATTCGTGGATAAAACTCCTTCCTTTCAAAGCTCCGGATAAATCCTCTCTTTGAACTGGTTCTATGCGTGAATTGTGCAATTTTAGCAATTCCTTGTACTCATCAGTTTCTTTAACTCTATTTAACAATTCTATTCTTGAATTTGAGTTTGTTTCTACGTTTCTTTTTATTCTCTCTATTACTAATTCTGGTTTTATTGCGATGTATTTTATTGGTTTTCCCAATTTTGGTATTGTAAAACCATCCCTTTCCAATGATTCAAGAACATCGTAAGTTCTTGATCTAGGAACTCCAGAGATTTCTGCAATTTCACCAGCTGTAGCAATTCCTTTTGCTAGCAAAGCTAACCAAACTTTGGCTTCATAAATATTTAAACCAAAATCTGCTCTTACTTTGTTTATCAATTCTTTATTTATTGCCATTTTTATGAATATAAACGTACAGGAACTTCAACACTAGCACCAAATTGTGTTGCTAGTATTAATTTACTAACATCCTCATTAAATTGTCTTGAAGGTTGTATTGGACCTCTAAGTTCTACTGAAACAATCCAACCTTTCTTTCCTAATTCGGGAAGAGTCATATAATCAATATCGGTGATTAGAACAGCAGAAACATCTGAATCTGAAGGTGAAATAAGATAAGTTCCTAAATTTTTATTTAAATCATAAACCCTTACTCCTTCTTTTCTAAATCTATCTAGACTTCTTTCTAATCCTTTCTGAGCCTCTTCAGGACTGGGATAAAAACTTCTTTCTTTTGGATTTATTTGGGATAAATTATGGGTTCCTATCCATCTAGCAATGAATCTAAGATTAGGAGTGTTTAATTCTCTCATTATTGTTATAGTATTCCTTTGCATTTTATTTCTCCATTGTATCAATTTAGTCACTATTATACAATAGGTACACCTTTTTAAAGCTTTCGGTATTGTAATAACTAGGGAATGATAACAATAACACAAAGTTTATAAATAATGAAAGTATGTTATAATCTAGAATTGGGGAGATAAAATGAGTTTAGAAGAAAGTTTAAACGAAAATTGTGTTGAAGAAGCGATAAGAGAAGTTGAACGGGAGGTAGAGGACGCTATAAAAGAAGTTTGGGCAGAACTTAAATCTAGTAAAACTGATACTGCTATATTTTTAACAAATATTCATCCGGATGTATACAGGATGTTGCTAGGGACGGAAGAAAAAAGTGGTAAAAAAGAGGATGGAAAAGGTGGTATTAAATATTTAACTTATAGTTCCAAAATACATAGAGAGGATGGAAAAGATGGAGATAATACATTATTACCGGTAGATTATTGGGTTAGAATATCTGCAATTAATGTTGATAATAATTCAGTGATAAAAGAGATTGGGGAGAAACATGATTTAAGATATAAAGTTATGATAGGTAGGGGTAATACTGAAGATGTTAATAAAATGAATGATAAATATAAAGAAATGATCTATAAATTTGTAGATATAATATGTAAAAGTAACGGAAGATTCATCTTAACAACACTATTAGATTTAAGCATAGCTGGGGACCTAAGTTTTAGAGATTCTTTGAAAAAAAATGATGAACATTATAACAACTTAGCTTTTAAAATAGATGGGAATGGAAACATCACACCTATAAGGTACATGTTTCATTAATTAAAATAAAAACTTCTCAATTTTCTTTCTTGCTTCCTCTCTTCTCTTCTGATGCTCTTTCAAGAAAGCATTTATCTTTTCAATTGTATAATTTTTAATTTCACCAGTGGTCATTTTTCCGGATTTATAATCATGATATATCTTTTCAAGTTTTTTGTCATCCTCTTCAAACAACATTTTTAAGTATTGATAGCAGACATCTATATCTGGATTTCCGCCTTTTTTCTTATGTTCTTCCAACGTTGGCTGTCCTCCGGAAAAAGCATATTTGTTAATTTTATTTTTAACATCTTCCGGCTTATCTGTTGTGAATATAACTGAATTTTCATCAGAAGTTGACATTTTTGCATCTCCTTTTAATGAGGGCAAAAATATAGAGTGTAATATAGCTGGCTTGTAATAACCTAATTTGGGGTAAACATCTCTGGCAACTCTAAAATGCGGGTCCTGGTCTATCCCCAATGGAATCAAACAAGGAATATTTTTCTTTTTTAAGACTGAAGGAAGTATGGCAGGAACAGCCTGCATACTTGTGTAAAAAATTTCTCCGATATTCGAATCATTTTCAAATCCGAAAGTAGCTTTTACTGTTGAAAAAGTAATTTTTTTGGCAATTTTGCATGCTTCTTTATACATTAAATCGGCATTTTTAGTGTCAACGATAAATTTTGTTTTTTCTGGTTTAAATCCTAAGGCGATAATATCAAGCATATTCTCTTTTGTCCATTTTTCTGTTTCTTCTAGAGTTAAATCTTCTTTAAACAGAAATTTTTCCTCATCTGGAAACTGAAACCACATTTCAACATCAAACTTGTCTTGAAGCCATTTGCAGAAAATCCACGGCAATAAATGACCCAGATGTATTGGTCCTGAAGGAGCTCTTCCTGTGTAAAGGAAAAATTTATTCTTCTTTTCGTATTCATCCAAAAGCCAGTTCATATCTCTGTGAGAAAAAACCACTTTCCTTTTTAACATAAAATGCAAATCTTTTGTATGCTTTTTTATTCTCTCAAGTAATTTATCACTTATTTTTTCAACTCCGAATTCTTTTATTAGTTTTTCATAATCTACATTCCCGGAAACATCCCATGGAGTTACTTTAAACTCTTTTTCCATCCTGTAGAAAGGAATAAAAGATTTATAAATGTTGTTTTGTTTTTCAATTTATGAAGCATAAATGGGGTGCAACTTTGATTATATTGACCATCTTTATTTTAGCCCAGGTTATGGGTTTGGTTATAATAAATAATTATGATTGTTATTTTGGTCAGAAAGCTGAAGCAAAAAACATAACATATGAAGAGACTTCTATTGTCAAGGAGCTAACTCCGGAACGAATTGAATTGAAAAAAACAAGTGATGTTATAGCAATAGTAATTTTCATAATAATTGCATTGTTAATTTCAACTGGGCTGTTCTTTTTGCTGACAAAAATAAAAACAGTTGCTTTGATAAAAATCTGGTTTACAGTTGTTGTTCTTATCTGCCTAACTATAGCACTGGCTCTGTTATTATACCCGTTGATAGGAAAATATATAATCAATTTAAAAATAATCAAACTTTCTCTGGCTGATATAATTGCTGTCATAGCAGCGTTAGTTTTAACCATATACAAAATTTTCAAGAAAAATAATTTCATCCATAATTTTACTGAGATTTTTATTTATGGTGGCTTGACTGTAATTTTTATCCCGATACTTAATTTCTGGGCAGCAGGTTTATTGCTTATCGGCATCAGTATTTATGATATGATTGCTGTCTGGAAATCAAAGCACATGATCAAGATGGCGAAATTCCAGATGGAAAAAGTAAAGATTTTCTCTGGTGTTTATTTCCCTTATGGAAAAAAACATATTCTGGCTAAACAAACTAAAATAGATAAAAAAGTTCCGGTTGCAAATTCTGGTGATACAGAGATTGCAATTCTTGGTGGCGGAGATATTGCATTCCCATTAATTTTTGCCGGGACAATATTAATCAAGTTCGGATGGTTGCCGGCAATAATAGTTTCAGCTTCAGCTTTGCTTAGCTTATTCTTTTTAATGTTAATTTCAAAGAAAGACAAATTTTATCCTGCAATGCCGTTCATAACAGCAGGCTGTTTATTAGGATTTTTGATTAGCTTGTTGAGTGGATTGTTGTGATTAAACATTAACATCATTAAATAATTGTTTAAAGTTCTCATAAGATTTATATCTGCATTTATCCTCATCGCTTTTGCTTTTCCATATTCGCTTTAATCTTTTTTCATCATATTTTGCCATTTTTATTCCTTAAATTATTCACCATACCAAAATTAAAGTTATATATTTTATTTCGTTAAATCTGATTTTTCCGTCGGAAAAAGGAGCATTATCCCCTTTTGTTACGCAATACCATCCTTGTTCATCTTCGCCAATTTCAATGACTCTGTGAACAATTAATTCATTGTTTTTTTCAAATGTAATAATATCACCAACATGAATGTCATTTTCAGTTGCTGGTTTTATTTCTATACCATTTGCATTTACATCTATTGTTGGGTCCATTGATTTTGTTCCAGCATAAGAGCTTAAAACCGGATTTTCAACTTTAATAATAATTTTGTCCTTTTCTAAGGTAATATCCTCGGATTTTATTCTGTCATAAGGGCTTGGTCTTTCTGTAAGATTAAAAAATGAGAGTGGTTGCTCCTGATTAAAATTAACATTTACATTTGTGGCTATAAAGATGAATAAAATTCCGATTATAAATCCTAAAACTACAAATAAAATATCTGTTACAATTGACATTTTAACCTTTGTTGACTTCCTTAAAAGTTAAGGAAGCCTGCCTTTATATATTTTTCTGTTTTTATGTTACTTTAAAGTGGCAACTTTTTAGAAAGATTTATCTCAACCTTATCGTTTCCAGATTTCTTGGGGTTGTTGTTTCAACTTTGTAAACTTTGTGTATGGAGGATGCCAAATCCAGACATCTTGACTGCTCACCGTGATTTACAATTATTCTTCTCGGAGCAGGATTCATGTTGTTTACAAAAGCCATGAGTTCATTTCTTGTTGAGTGTCCTGTCAGTGATTCTATAGAGAAAACTTCCAATCCAACATTTATTGTCTCGTTCTCATCTTCGCCTTCAATTTTTACTTCCTTGGCACCGTCTTTAACTTCTCTTCCCAGAGAACCAGATCCTAAATAAGAAACAAAGATAATTCCGTTCTTTTTGTTATCTGCCATATTTTTGAAATATTCAATTGAGGCACCTCCAACCAACATACCTGATGTTGCCAGGATAACACATGGACCTTTCTCAAGAACCTCTTTTCTTTCTGTTGAGCTTCCAACTCTTTTGAATATGGAACCTCCGAAAGGATTTTCGTCCTTGAAAATTCTTCCTTTTAAGGTGTTGCTTAAAAAATCAGGATAAGCTGTATGTATCGCTGTTATATCCCAAACAAGACCATCAACGTAAATTGGTATGTCCGGAATTTCTTTATTTAAAATTAAATCTTCAACTATTAACATAATTTCCTGCGCTCTTCCAGTTCCTAATACCGGAACAAGAATTTTTCCTTTTCTCTCTATAATTTTTTTGATGGCTTCAGCGAATTCTTTTTCAGCTTCTCTTCTTGAAGGCAATATATTTTCTTTTCCACCGTATGTAGATTCCATGATAACTGTTTCAACTCTTGGGAATTTGGTAATTGAAGCGTCCAAAACTCTTGTTCTTGCATATTTGAAGTCGCCGGTGTAAAGCAGATTATGCAGTCCGTTCCCAATATTAAGATGAACCATTGCACTTCCCAATGTATGACCGGCATTGTAAAACGTAAGTCTGACATCAGGAGCAATATCTGTAACAACATTGTAATCAACAGTAATTGTATGCTTCACCATTTCTTTTACATCTGTTATACTAAACAATGGGCTGGAAGCTTTTTTGTATGCAACACCAATAAAATCAAGAGCTAACAATGCAGCTGTATCTCGCGTAGGTGCTGTCATATACACTGGTCCTCTAAAACCCATTTTGAATAAATAAGGAATTAAACCGCTGTGATCAAGATGTGCGTGAGTTAAAATAATTGCATCCAATTCTTTTAAGTTAAATTCTGGAACATCCATAATCGGAAATTTGTCTTTGTCCTGTTTCTGGCTTGTATCAATTCCGCAGTCCATTAAAATTTTAGAGTTTGGTGTCTGTAATAAAATAGCGGATCTTCCTACTTGTCTGGCACTTCCCAAAAAAGTAACTCTTACCCACTCTTCTTTTTTTGTTGGATCCCAGTCAGTATAAATTTTTTTCCCGAGTGCATTCAAAAATTTTTTTCTGTAGGCTGATTGTGTATAAAGTACTTGTCTTATCGCCTCGGTAATTTTGCTTCTTATTGCTGGGCTTCTTCTTATTGTCGGGGTCCAGAATGTATTTTTTCTTACTTCCTGCAACAACTCCCCGTTTTTCCCTATAGCCAAACCAGGCTTTTTTGATTCAATTATAACGATACTTCTTGCATTGTCAAAAATAATTTGGGTAATTTCTGCTTCAGCAGAAATTAGTTTCCTTATGAATTTTTCTGTGGCTGCTTCATCCCAAAGCAATGATTCGTCTGCTCTTAACGAGATTCTTTTTTTTATCTTGTCAACTACTTTTTTAACTTCAACTTCGCCGTCCAAAAAGAAATCCTTGTCTTGTGTATATATTACTATATTTGCAGCTTCAAATGCTGCTGAACTTATTTTTCCCTTTGGCAATTCATCCAGAATTGTTCTGATTATTTCCATTTTTCCTGTTTAAAATTTAGATGATGAAAATTGTTTAAATTTTCAGTATTGAGGAAATTTTACAAATCTCCGAAATCGGAAATTACTTAGTAATTTCCTTATTCCAAAAAAGAAAAATAAATTTTCTTTTTTGATATCATATAAAATTAATCTTTTACTCTTACCTCTTTAACCTTTTCTGCAACAGCTTTTTCAACACCTTTGCTGTCGATAACATAAACATCAATTCCCGAACCAGTAGGAATATCTCTTTTCATTGCTGCAGACAATGCCTTAACAGCTAAATCTATAGCTTTTTCTTTTGTAATATTTTCATCGTATGAATCTTCCAAAACTCCATAAGCAACCACCATTCCAGAGCCGCTTGAAACAAAATCTGTATACTCTGAAGTGCTTCCATCTGGCTGGACATCATAAAGCCAAAAACCATTTCTGTCTCTTCCAGCAACTAAAAAACTGGTTATTGCTATAATTGTTGATAATCTTCTTATATTATTGTAAGCAATTGAAGCCAGTAAATTAGCAGCTTCTTTGAGTGTTGATTCTTTCTTTGTTTTTAATTTTTTTAATCTTAATTCTGCTTTGATAAGCTTGACTAAAAACTGTATATCAGAAACATTTCCAGCTGTAGCAACTATAATATTGTCAGTTATAGGCAAAACTTTAGTCATATTTTTATGGGCGATAAACATTCCGTTGAATGTGGCTCTTCTGTCAGCACCTATAACAACCCCGTTTTTGAATTTGATACCGACTGTAGTAGTGCCTGTTTTCATTATATTCTTTTTAATTTCTTCGTCCATTTTTTTATTGAGAATAAGGCTGTAATATAAAGAAGCCTTTGGTTAATTTTATAAGTTTTTTGAGATTTTTAAAGGTTGTGGTGTGGTTGTGATAAATATTTTATTTAATATATCTTTCCTTAGTTTATAACAATTTGCCCATTTTGAATAAGCATTCCAACCGTTAAAAGATTCAAGAAGTTTTTCATAAGAAATTTCCTGATTTTTAAATTGCTTAATTCTTAACAAAATTTTTCTTTTATTTCTCTTTCTTAATAATTTATGATAATAAAAGTTCCTAAATCCCACAAAATCAATTCCTCTTGACAAAGAAACAATCTTTGACTTTTCATTATGCAATTCTAATTTTAATTTTTCTTTTAAAAAATCATTAATTTTTTGCTTCCAAATTTCTAATTGTGTTTTTGAAGAATGTAAAATTACAAAGTCATCAACATAACGAATATAATACTTTGCCTTTAATTTATGTTTGACAAAATAATCCAGTTCATTAAGATAAACATTGGCGAAAAATTGGCTTGTGAGATTGCCGAGGGGCATTCCTTTTTCTAAACTATTATCGCCCCCCTAACTTAGTGTTCGTCAAAATCTCCTTAATCAACCAAATCACTTTCTCATCTTTTATTTTCCTTTTTATAATTTGCAATAAAATTTTATGGTTTACTACAAAAAAATAATGTTTAATATCTGCTTTTAAAATAAAACAATTTCTCGTATTGTTTTTGGAAACTTTTCTCTTGAATTTATCAAACCTTTTTATTGCAAACAGGTTTCCTTTGCCTTTTCTGTTTGCACAAGAATCATAAATAAAAGTTTTATCAAAAATCGGCTCAATAATATTACATAAAGCATGATGAACAATCCTGTCTCTAAAATCGCTTTTTGATATTTTTCTTGTTTTTGGGTCTTTAATAATAAACGTCTTTAATGGCCTTGGATAATAAGTTTGTTCTTTGAGTTCTTTATGTAATTGCATTAAATTGTTAAATAAATTCTTTTCAAATTCAATTACATAATTCTTCTTTGTCTTTCTTTTTCTTGTTTTTTTATAGGCAAGATAAAGGTTTTCAAAAGAAATAATTTTTAAATATAAATTATTATACGTTTTCATTTTAAAAGTCCTAGCCGGATGCAGAATACTATTCGACCATCGGAAATCCCGTGTATTATTTTTTTAATAATACATTTCGAGTTAGCCAAGTTCTCGTTCCTGGAATTCAAGTCCAAGTTCCTGTTGAAATACAACCTGGAAAGGAATATAGCCTATTAACCAAGATAACACCACCACTTCAAGTTTCATTTAGATTACTAATTGTCGTGGTTGAATTTCATGACTTAAAATAAAGTAAAATAATGTGCTAATTAACAGGCATGTAGTTCTCTGCATCCAATTTTCAAATTAACTAGGACAGAATAAGAAAAGAATAAGGCTTTTTATTTATTTTGTTTTTAATTCTCTATCAATTTCATCTCTTAAATCTTTTAATTGGGCGAGATGATCTTCTTCTATTTTTCTCTTTTCTTGAACATATTTCTCTAAATTTTTTAGATTTTGAGTGGCTTCGCCACTTACAACAACTACCCGACCAACGGAACCCGAGTAAGCCAAGCCCTCGTACCCGGAACCCAAGCCCAAGAACCCGCAGAAACACAACCTGAAAACACCATTTTCTCTTATATACGCAGGGTCTAATTCAGGATTAATAATTACATTATTTCCAATTTCAGCTTCATCTGATAAATTTAAGATTAAACCATAAGCCGAATTTCCATTTCTTTCTGTATCTAAAGCACTAAAATAAAGTGCTACAGGATATTCTAAATTATCTAAATTTTTTAATGAAAATCTTTTTGTAAGTTGTTTTTTTAATTCTTCCCATAAAGGTATATTTGGTTTATGCGTTTCTTTTTTATTTCTATAAACAACACCACTATCTTCATAATTTCCTCTAAAATTGCTTTTAATTTGCAATAGTTCTGGGATGGTTATTAAATGTGAAGATTTTCCAATAGAAGTTCTTCTTAATATTAAAATTGGTGCAAAATCATTGCTTCCAGTCATTTCTCCTTCAGAAGAAAGACTAAAAATATTCAAAGAATTATTTACGTTATCCCTATAACTTGAAGGAGTATCTCTTACAAATTTATCTACAGCCCCTTTAATTTCTCCGTAATCATCTTTACCTAAAACTCTCCACGAGTATTGAGGAACTTCCGATGGTGTTAATAAACCGTGTCTTACCATACTTTTACAAGAACTCCCCACTTTTTAAATCTTTCGGTTTTGTTGTCTTTTATAAGAAGTAACAAACTAGAATTCAACTCCCTCTTCAGCTTCTCTGCCGTAATCAAAATCATGCTTGATTTTGAACATCTCTGTAACAACATCAGCTATAGCAATTAATTCCTTCGGAGCATTTCTTCCTGTGATAATCAAAGTCAAATTCTTATTTTTGTTTTTTATAGTCTGGATAACTTCATTTGTATCTAACAAATTAAAGCCCAAAGCTACATTTAATTCATCCAAAACCAAAATATCCAAGTCCGAACTAAGTAATTTTTTGGCATAATTCCACCCTTCTTTTATAATTTCCTGAGTTTTTTCATCTGGTTCAAGAGGATCATAAAATTTTTCTGTGCCAAATTGCTTTACTTCTATGCCTAATTTTTTCAGGATTTCAATCTCACCGGAATTTTTGGACTTCAAAAACTGAATCATTGCTGTCTTTTTGTTTCTACCCAAAGCCCTTAACAAAGCTCCAACAGCAGAAGTTGTTTTTCCTTTTCCTTTGCCGTAAAATAATAAAATTCTGCCTTTCATTAAAATTATAAGAAATACTGTTTAATAAAAGTTTTTATTTTTCTTCTCTTAATTCAGAGCTAAAATCCTCTGCTTTTAATTTTTTGGCTTCCTTCATTCCAAGTTTTTCCATGTAATGTTTGGCTAAAATGTAAAATAACAAAACTATGCTCTTCTCAGCTTTGTTGTTTGTCGGAATTATCAAGTCAATATTATGTGTTATATTGTTTGTATCGCAGAATGAGATTATAGGAATTCCCATAATCAAACCGTCATTTATTGCTTTCTTGTCCAGCCACGGATCAACAACAATAATCAATTTTGGCTCAAAGAAATTCTCCAGTATTGAATTTGTTATGATTCCAGCAGGGTATTGCTTTGTGAATATCTTAACATTCAATAACTGATTTATTTTAATTAAAGATTTCCATCCAGCTTCTCTTTTGCACACAATCATTATTTCTTCGGGTTTGAATTGTGACATTAAATTTATTGCAGCTCTTAATTTTTCATCTGTTTTTTCTATGTTTAATATTGCCAGACCATCTGCTTTTCTTCTATAAACATAAGGTCTCATATGCTCTGTTATAACTCTGGTTCCGATGTAAGCTCCTGCTTTTCTGTAATCATCAACAGGAACCAATAATTCCTTAACTTCCGAGAAATCTTCATCCTTTTCAATTTTTGTTTTTTTTGGTTTTTCTTTTTCAATTGTTTCCTCAACAATTTTTGGAGTTTCCTCTTTCTCTTCAATCTTCTCTTCAGTTTCTTCTATCTTCTTTCTTGGCATAGAATATGATAAAAAAAGTAGGTTTATAAAGGTTATTATTTTTTCTTTTCAATTCTTATAATTTCTTTGATTTTGGCAAGTCTTTCCTTGCCTGTTATCCCTGTTTTTATTATTGGAATTTGCCAGGCAATTGCTAAATGAGAAATTGTATTGTCTAAAGTTTCTCCGGAACGATGACTTATTACAGGAATTATGTTATTTTTTAATGCCAGGTCAACAACTTTTTTTGTTTCAAGCAAAGAACCATTCTGATTTGGCTTTACAATTATGGCATTAACAGAATTTTTTTGAATTGCTTTTTTCAGCCTTTCAACTTTTGTGCAGATTAAATCATCACCACAAATTAAACAGTTCAGATTTTTCTTTTTCACTCCATTTAATAATTTGGCGAACGATTCAAAATCTTCCTCATCAATCGGGTCTTCAACATAATATAAATTATATTTTTCTATCAAATCAAGTATAAAATTTACTTGTTCATCCTTATCAAGAACATTTTTTCCGTTTTGCGGTGTTATATAATTATATTTTCCTTCTTCATAAAAACTTGATGATGCAATATCCAAGCCAATTCTTAAATCAACTTTAAATTTGTTCTTTACTTTTTCCCTTATCTTTGATAGTATATCAAGAACTTCGATGTTGCTCAAGTTCGGGGACCATGCATGTTCATCTGTCTGCCTGAAATCCCATGACTTGTCTTTTGATTTGGTTAATTTTTTTGCTTTTTTGTAGACAAAATTATTTATTTTTTGGGCATCAGAGCATTTTTTTGTGTCTGGCAAAAGTAAAAATTCCTGAAAATCTGGTTTCTTATCTGAATCAATATGTTTCCCGCCACCAATGCAATTTCCCAGGGGCAATACAGTTGATTTTTTACCTTTTGACAAAAATTGCCACAACTCTTTTTTATGTTCGGCAGCCATTGCTTTTAACAATGATGATTCCAGAGCAAACAAGGCATTTCCCCCGAATATTTCATAATTTTCGGTTTTGTCCATATCTCTTACTAATTTTTCAACTTTTTCCAAATCCTCAAATTTTTCTATATTTATCTTTTCATATATTATCCTCTTTCCTATTTCTACAGCCATATTTATGCTGAAGTCTATTCCATTCTTTGAAAATGGTCTTGCTTCATTTTTTCCTATTGATTTTCCAGAAGGTGCCGATGTTTCAAATTTTCCCTTGGAAGTTTCAACTGTAACTTTTATTGTTTCCTCATTTCTTGAATCAAGAATCTTTTTAGCTTCAACCCTTTTAATTATCATATTATTTATAATCAGAAGTTATATAAAAACCTTGCTTTGAAAAATTATATAAATCAGAATAATCATTTTCTATTATGATTATAGTAGGGCATAGAGGTTGTGGTTATGAACCAGAAAATACATTTATTTCTTTCAGAAAAGCTCTTAAATTTAAGGTAGATATGATTGAATTTGATGTAAGAAAAACAAAAGACAATAAATTGGTTGTTATCCATGACAAAAAGGTTAACAGAACTTCCGATGGAAAAGGCTATGTTTCAAGAAAGACAATAGAACAGCTAAAAAAACTTAATTTTGGAAAAAAAGAGAGGATACCGACATTAAAAGAAGTTTTTAATTTTATTCCGAAAAAATGTAAATTAAATATAGAAATAAAATCCAAGAAGGTTGTTGTGGAATTAAATAACATTATTAAAAAATATGTAAAAAAAGGATGGTCTTACAATAATATTATTGTCTCTTCTTTTAATTACAAAGAATTAAAGAAACTAAGAAAATTAAATAAAAAAATAAAAATCGGTGTTTTATTCAAACGGACTGAATCAAGAGATATTAAAAAAGCTGAAAAAATTAATGCTTATTTTATCGGAACTTATCTAAAAAATATAGATTCTTATTTTGTTAGGGAATGTCATAAAAACAAAATAAAAGTTTTTGCTTGGTTGATAAACAATAAAAAAGATATGAAAATTGCAAAAGATCTGAAATTAGACTGTATATTTACGGATTTTCCGGATAAGATTTAATCTTCTTCGAAATCAGAACTTATATCTTCCTCAGTCTCAGTGCCGACATCTATTTCTTCTTCTTTTTCTTTCTTTTCCCCTTTCTTTTCTTCTTCCGGCTTTTCTGCCTCTTCCTCTTTTTCTATTTCTTTTATCTCTTCTTCAACTTCCTCAATCTTCTCTTCTTTTTTAACCTCAATCTCTTTTTTGAAACCTACTTTTTCCTGACCAGGCAGAGGTCTTATTACAGATATGGGCAAAACACCGCTGTAAAATTCCTTTTTTGCTATTTCTATAGGATTATAGTTTATATTCTCAAGCTCTTCTTTGGAAATTTTTAGTATTAATGGGGCGTTCATAGATACTTGCAAAGCCCTTGCTCCAATAATTCTAGCTATTTCATATTTTGTAAAATTTTCTATTGAGAATTTTTCTTGTTGCTTTATCATATTTAAAAAAGACTAATTTATTTTAAAAATTTTTCTATAAGCTTTCTAAGCTTCTTTGACTCCTTGTCTGCACTATCCAGTATGAAATCTAAATCTTCCTTTGATAAAGGTTCAGCTCCGCCTTTTTGAAGTGCATTTATAACGCTTTCTTGTTTATCATTCAAAGTTAAAGCCAAACTTAATCTGGCAGAAGAAGCTTCTTCTTCCAGTATTGTTGGGTCCAAAATTATTTTATCCCCTATTTTTCTGAATGTTAGCGTTACAGGAATATTATGCGACAAAGGCAATTTGTTTTTTGAAAATTCTGCTTTGAAATCAACTTCAAAACCGCCATCTTCCTTCTCTTTTATCTTTGGAAGTACCGCATCTTTTAATGCTATAACAGCTCCGATAGCTGCTGCATCAATCAAATTTCCGGAGTCATTTAAAGGATAAATATCAAGCAAAATTGTCCATACACTTTCCCCCTCTTTCAGGCACAATTTTTTCCAGTTAATAAATTCTGATTCTCTGATTCCTCTATCCACAATTCTCGCCAATTCTATCGCGTTGATTCTTGGCGGTCCCAATTCAAAATTTTCAGATGCTAATGGCGAAAGTTCGGCTGTTGTAATCATAACACCTTCATCCAAAGAATCTGGATAAGGTTTGGAAAGTTCGAATTTTGCTCCTACCAAAACAATAGTTTCTCCCAATTTTACTTTTACAGAACTTTCTGCATTGATTGAAATATTTTTTTCTATTTCTAAATCTCTAAAATCAAAAATATTTCTGCCGTCTAATCTTTTTCCTTTTTCAAGTAATTCTTCAATTTTTTTTCTTGTTAAATTTGAAATGTCCATTATAATTCCTCCACATTTTTCAGGGCTTCAATTTGTTTTTTGTTTATTTCCGGTGCTGCCCTGAAAGCCATATTTATAACTTTTTTCAATTCTTCCGGAGTTATTTTTCCGTCCAACTGCAATAAACTTATTTTCTTTGTTCTTGGTAAAACACATATCGCAATATCAGTAGCTGCATGTTTTCCATCTTCTTCATAATCCTCTTCTTCTTTGTTAACATCTACAACCAAAGTGTCTCCCATTTTTCCGATTGAAACAGCTGCCGGAAGATCAGTCATTGGAATTCCAGCGTTTGCCAACGCAATTGTTGCTGCATTTATCCCCGCAACTCTTGTCGAAGCATCAGCTTGTGTTATCATTATAAAAACATCTATAACTGTATGTGGAAATTCGTTCAATAATAAAGCTGGTTTCAAGGCTCCTGCTGAAACTAATGAAATTTCAGATGACCTTCTTGATGGACCTGGTCTTTTTCTTTCCTTTACTGAAAAACTTATCATATCATAATAACATCTTAATAATGCTTTATCGGCATCTTCCAAAAAAGCGGGGTAAACTCTCTTTGGTCCGTATACTGAAACAATAGCTTTGCTATTTCCGAATGAAAACTCTCCGGAACCGTCTGCTCTTTTTAATATATTCGCAGTTGCTTTAGTTTCTCTTGTTTCCTTAAAACCTCTGCCATCATATCTTTTTTTGTATGCCATTTTTTATTTATTTTTCCTCTTCTCCAAAAATTCTTTTACTGATTCTGTTAAACCATCAACAAATGGTTTTTTTGCAATGAATTCAATAGCATCTTTTGCTAATATTTCCATATCATCTTCCTTGCCTTTAATCCATATCAAACCATTTTGTCCTACAGTTATATTTGTTTCTGTTTCCTCCTTAATCATTCCTATCATACTGCCTCCTCTCCCGATAATTCTCGGAACTGCATGCGGATTGACAACAATTATCAAACCATCACTTATTTTGTGCAGGCTTTTTGATTCTTTCATTGTTAAATCATAAACTTTTCCTCTCAAAGCCAGAACCTTGGCTGTAAGAAAATCTCCGACTTTATAATAATCTGATAAATCCCTGCCCCTTGGAACATAAGCAGAGCATTCCTTTATTGTTAAAAATGAATTGTATGGTGAATTTATATCAACGAACCATCCGTTTAATGTTATGTCAGTTACCATCCCGATAATAGTGTTTCCTTTTCTTGGAATATAAACTCCTTTCATAGGAATTATTTTTAATAATCTCTCAGATTTGTCCAGTAAGCCATATCTTACTGCAACTATTTCTTCCCCGTCTCTAATCGTTCCTTCACCAGGCAAAAAGTCCTCGCCTTTTGCTATGATTTCTCCAGGTACGACTATATCACGTTTTGAATTTTCAATTTTACCGTCAGAAGAAGTTATTTCGTTTGAGTCTTCTTGAGTAATCGGTTCTTTTTCTTTTTTAATCATTTTAAACTGATTATTTCTTCTTCTCTCACTACAAAAAGAAAAACAGGGTTTTTAAATGTTATGATTTTTTAAGTTGTTAAGTTAAAGTCACTTACTCTTTTGATATTGTAAAGGCGAACGAAACATTTAAATAGTATTATGAATATATATTCATAACTAAAATATTGGAGGAAAATAAAAATGCCAAATAAAGATGGAACAGGACCTCAAGGAATGGGTGCTATGACTGGAAGAGGATTAGGACCTTGTGGTTGTGGAATGCGAAGAGGATTTGGATATGGTTTTGGTAGAGGGTTTGGTTTTAGAAGACAAGTAACCCTTACTAAAGACGAAGAAAAGAAGATCCTTGAAGCAGAACTTAAAGAAATTGATTTGGAAAAGCAAGATATAGCAAAAAGACTAAAAGAAATAAAGTAATTTTGCTTTTCTTTTTTCTTTTAATAAGATTTATATATGATTATAAATTTTTATTTATAATATGGTGCCAACAAAAGTATTCCTAACAAAAGGGGTAGGAGTTCATAAAGATAAACTTGCAAGTTTTGAACTTGCATTAAGAGATGCAGGAATAGAAAAATGCAATGTGGTTTGTGTTTCTTCTATTTTTCCACCGAACTGTAAGATTATCTCAAAAGAGGAAGGAATACGCGAATTAAAGCCTGGAGAAATTACCTATTGTGTAATGGCTAAAAATGAAAGCAATGAACCTAATCGATTGATTTCTTCTTCCATAGGGTTAGCTATTCCAAAAGATAACAATCAATATGGCTATCTTTCTGAGCATCATGCTTTTGGAGAAAAAGGAGAAAGAGCAGGAAAATATGCAGAGGATTTAGCAGCAACAATGCTAGCAACGACTTTAGGGATTGAATTTAATCCTGACATTGCTTGGGAAGAAAGAGAACAAGTTTACAAATCTTCAGGCCATATATTTAAAACCACCAATATAACTCAATCAGCAGAAGGGAATAAGGAGGGGAAATGGACAACTGTTATTGCTGTTGCTGTTTTTCTCTAAGGATAAAATGGTAAGACCAAGGATATGTAGAAGAATAAGATTCCAACCAAATGTGAGATATTTTAAACCACAGGGAATTCCTTTAAGATTACTTAATGAAGAAATTTTAACATTCGAAGAAATTGAAGCTGTTCGTTTGAAAGATTTAGAAGGATTAAAACAGGAAAATTGTGCCAAAAAAATGAATATTTCTCAACCTACATTTCATAGATTAGTATTATCTGCGAGAAAAAAAATAGCAGATGCGATCATTAATGGAAAAGCCATAAAAATTGGGGGAGGGAATTATAAAATATGAAGCGATTTTTATTTTTCTGTACTTGCTAATTTAATCAAATTTAACCACTTATTATTAACATCTAACTTTTCTTTTAATTTAGAACAAGCCAATTCAAATAGATATAAATTTATTTCATTTCTTCAGTCATCGCCGCCCCGTGTGTTATTCCGTTTAACTTGTCAAAGAAGTCCATAATCAATCCAGCTGGAATGTTGACAATACAGTCCAGAGAACCATCCTCATTCCATTTTTCATTCTGAATGTTAAAGTCTTTCAAGATACCGTAAGCTTTTCCTGTGTAAACTGCCGGAATAGAAACTTTTATTTTTTTTACCTCAATTCTTATCGGAATTATTTTTTCCAACTCCTTTAAAATATCATTTATCTGCTCTTCAACTGACTTGTTTTTAATATTAATATGTGTCTGTTCCAAAGCTGCCTGAATTCTTGTTATTGGATGCGGTCTGTTTGTTCTCGGGTCTATTGCATTTCTCGACAAGAAATCAACAACCTGCTTGATTTTCTCTTCATGTTCCTTGTCTCTTAATTTTTTCGGAACTTCAATCTCACCATGCATAATCATTTTTTGCGCTATAATACTTATGTCTAAAGTTTGAAATGCCTTCATTATGTCATCATTGGAAGCTTTAATCCCTTTTTTTGAATCTAAAAAAATAACATCCATTGCTATAATATTTGAAATAGTCCCTTGTTTTGTCTGTTTGTAATACAAAGCTTTTTCAGGATCAACTAAGATTTCAAAAATTTTAGAACCAACTCTTAACTTGCATATTACATTGTCCATTTTATTTCAAAAATTTTGCCAATTCCTGACCTTCCAACTTTACCAGCTTTTCTCCTTTTGTCTTGATATAAGCCAGTTCAAATCTCTCCAAATCAAACTCTTTTCCAAGAACTTTTTTTAAAATATTCAGTATAACTTTTATCCCGTGTTCTATTGTTAAACTGTCTTTATACTGTTTTTTCAGTAATTCCTTTATTTTTTCTTCATTTTCTCCTATTGCCGATGCCTTAAACCCGAAATAATTTCCAGTTACATCCGAGATAAATAATTTGCATTCATTTTCCTCGTCAACACCTGCTATCATCAGGGAAACTCCGAAAGGCCTTACACCGCCATATTGTGTGAATTTCTGTTTTATATTCGACATCTCTTTCATTATTGTTTCTGTATCTGCTGGAGTATCATAAGTTACTCTGTGTTGTTGCGCAAAAACCTGTGCCTTCTCAATAAGAACTCTTGCATCTGATAAAATTCCTGCTGCTGTTCCTATAACATGATTGTCAATTTCATAAACTTTTATCAGGGAATTTGGAACTAATAAGCTGTCTTTTATTCTTCTGTCTGCTAAAAGTATAACTCCGTCCGAGCATATCATTCCTACTGAGGCGGGTCCCAATCTAACAGCTTTGTCAGCATATTCAACCTGTAAAAGTCTTCCATCTGGACTGAACAAAGTTGCTGCTCTGTCATAACCCATTATCTGATGTTGCGTCTCCATTTTAGAATTTATTGTTCTTAATGAGTTTAAGTTTAAAAAGGTTTTGTTAAACTATTTTCCAACTTTTTCTTTAATTTTTTGATTGTTCCAGAAACATATGTGCATCTTAATCCTGATTTTGACAGGACTAAAGAAGCTTTCACATCCACGACAAATTTGTTATTTACACTGACAATACTGTAAGCAACTCCGTTTTTGTATGCAGTTTCAACAAAAATCGGACCTGCTTTTCCATAACCCAAAATTCCCAAATAATCAATCAGAGTTTTTTCTATTCTTTTCTCAAAACTATCCCTCGAAAATTTCTTAATTTTTGCAACTAAAAGTAGATATCTTTTATTTTCTTTCAAAGTTGGTCTGAGTTTCATAATAAAAATAAGAAAAACACAAATAAAAAACTTTCTAATCAAAACAATTATAAACCTCCTTCTATTTATTTTATGATGAAAATTGACAACAATTTTCAGCAGACCAAAAATAGAAAATATTTATCTACAAAGTAAATTTTGTAGTTTTCTATTTTTTAGTATAAAAGATGGTAAATAAAGGACCAATTGAAGTTTATGCAGTAGGCGGTTATAACGAAGTTGGCAAGAATATGACTGCTATAAAGATTAAAAATGATTCTTTTATCTTTGATTGTGGTTTGTATATCCCACCAATAGCTGAACTGGAAGAAAAAACAAATAATTATACAACACAGCAATTAAGAAGAATAAGGGCAATTCCCGACGATATGTGGCTTGAACAGCAAGGTATTAGGCCTTCAGTCAGAGCAATTTTGATAAGTCACGCGCATCTTGACCATGTCGGAGGTGTTCCTTTCCTAGCCCAGAGATACAAAGCACCAGTTATAGGAACTCCGTTTACAATGAAAGTTTTGGATTGCATACAAAAAGATAATAATATTAAAATTCCGAATCAGATAAAATCTGTTCCTCCAAATTCCTCAATAAAGATTAAAGGAGATAAAAATTATGATGTTGAATTTATTCATGTAACTCATTCTACCTTGCAGTGCACATTTGTGGTCGTTCATACTGATGTTGGAGCTGTTGTATATGCAAATGATTTCAAACTTGATAATTATCCTGTGTTGGGACAAAAATCAAACATAGAAAGATTAAAGGAGATAGTAAAAAGCGAGGGTATCAAGGCATTTATAGTTGATTCGCTATACAGTGAAAAATATGCTAAAACTCCTTCGGAAAAAATAGCCCGATATATGCTGGAAGATTTATTTATGACTTTGGATAATGAACAATCAGCAATTTTCGTTTCAACTTTCTCAAGCCATATTGCACGTTTAAAATCCATAGTTGATTTCGGAAAAATTTTAAACAGAGAGATTATTTTCGTTGGAAGAAGCTTAAACAAATATGTTTCTGCTGCGTCGAATATTAAAATGGCTCCTTTTATAAAAGATATACAAACATTCAGTTATTCAGACAAAGTAAAAAAAATTTTGAGAAAAGTAAATGAAAATAGAAAAAATTATTTGGTTGTTTGCACTGGACACCAGGGTGAGCCAGGCTCCATTTTAGACAGAATTGCAAAAAATGAACTGCCTTTCCAGTTCAGGGGAGATGATCATATGATTTTCTCTTCTTCAATAATTCCAACTTCAATAAATATAGAAAATAGAGATAAATTAGATAAAAAAATAAGAAAAATGGGAACAAGAATTTTTTCAGATATTCATGTTTCCGGACACGCTTGCAGAGAAGACTTGAGAGAGATTGTAAAAATTCTGAATCCTGAAAATGTCATCCCAGCTCATGGAGCTTATGAACAATTATTGCCTATGACAGAACTTTTAAAAGAAATGGGGTATAAACAAAACAAAGATATACATTTGATGCAGGATAGGGAAAAAGTTGTTATATAATTCAGTACAATAATCCTTTTAAAATACATTTTTCTGAGAAATAGATGGCTAGTGTCGAATCAAGAGTTTTAAGAATGCCTGGATTTGAAGAAACAGCTGAGAGAGTTCTAAAAAATTCATTCCCTGTGCCTGTAGAGAATTATTCTCCAGCAGGAAAATATCAATTTACTTTGGAATATTTAGGAGGTGTTGGAATAATAGACAAAGGAATAGACAAAGGAAAAAAAGTTGTAAGTTTCAACTTCATTCCTGAAAATTTTCCAGAAGATAGGAGATACAATAAAACAAGAAGATTGCTTCGTGAATTACAATCAACAATAGGTAGATTTGGGAATAGGGTTTCATTAGGGATTGATGAACGTGAATATAAAGATGGAATTGATGGAATAGTAAAATTGACAGATAAGTTTATCGGTGAGTTTAGAAAAGTTTATTCTGGAGCAAAATAAATATTTTAAAATGGTAATAAAAGAAGACTTGGGAATTGGAAAACGTGATTGTCACATAGCTTTAGATTGGTTACAGGAAAATGGTTTTGTCCTAGGAGGTTTTAATAAAACTAATGATTTAATTGAGCAGGCTGCTGTAGCAAACCAATACGGAAGATTGGCTGCTAAACTTTATGGTGAGATTATACATGATATTTCCAGAATAAGGCATAGAAAAAGCAGAGATATTGGTGGAGAAAGCGAGAATATAAATTATTTAAAAACTATAGTAAATAACACATTAAAATTAAGTTTTATAGTAAGAGAGAAAAATCCAAAAGAAGTTAAGATGGAAGATGTAAGAAAAAAACTTAGAACAATAAAAAAACATAAAATAAATTGGTTTTATATTGGTGGTGGACCTTCTTTTAGAGAATTTTTAACTAAACCATTGGAAGAGTTAACGAATTACGAATTACCAGACAGGGTAGCTAAAAGTTTAGCTAGGAAATATTAATCATTTTAGTTAATTTTATAAAATTGTTTTCCTTAATCTAATTATGACAAAAGAGGCGATATCTGTAGCAGTTAAAAATGCTATTGAAAGAAACGAGGATTTGGAATCAGCTAAAGTAAGTTTGTTAAATGCCGGATATATCTCCTCGGAAATAGATGAAGCATCAAGAGAAATTTCTTCCAGTCCAATAGAAATTTCCCATAAAAACGAAGTTGTTGCTAATGATTTCTCAGTCCCTTCTCCTGAAGAAAATGTTAAAATCAAGAAAGGAGTGCCTTTTTGGGTTATTTTGCTGGGAATGATATTTATAGTATTAATAGCATCGGGAGTTGCTTACTTTCTAACAATAGGAAAGCATTAATTGATTTTTGGGGATTGGAAATTTCACCTAAAGAGTGAAAGATTATACATATAAAATTTGCAATAATCATCTTTATATATTTAAGTAATTTATGATATCCCAAATTAAAATGAGGATAAGATTTGCACATGCTGCTGACTGCCATCTCGGTGGATGGAGGGAAGAAAAAATTAATCGGCTTAATCTTGATTCTTTCAAACACTTCATAGACAAATGCATTGAAGAAAAGGAAAAAAATAATCTGGATTTTGTGATTATTGTTGGGGATTTGTTTGATGTCGCCCTTCCTTCTATTGATATATTAAAATTTGCAGCAGAACAGTTAAAAAGATTAAAAGATAAAAATATAACCTGCTACATTTCTGCCGGAAGTCATGATTTTTCAGTATCTGGAAAGACTATGCTTTCAGTTTTGTCTAATGCAGGACTTTTTCATTTTCTCGGAGAAAAAGAATCTGTTGGTGTTACAGAAACTGAAAATTGTATATTTCTCCATTTGACTGGAAAAAAATCAAGTTTGGAATTAAATGAAATTGAGAAACTAAATGAAATTGCATTAAAAATTAAGGATAATAATAAAATTAAAATAGCTTTATTGCATACTACAATAGAGGAATTTCTGAATGATAAAGCGGAGTTTATGGATTCGATAAAGGCTGAATTATTGCCTCCCGGATTTGATTATTATGCTGCGGGTCACCTCCATAACAAACAGATAAAAAAAATAGGTGAAAAGATAATTTCTTACTCCGGAGCTTTATTTCCGGATAATTTTGAGGAATTGGAGAAACTCAGACATGGCTGGTTTAATTTTGTTGAGATTGACACAGAGAAAGCTGATAAAGTTAAGATAGAGGAAATTCCGGTAAAATTAGCCGATATCATTTTTTTAGATATTAATGCTGAAAATAAAAATATTGAGGGGATCAATAAGGAAATTGAAGAAAAGCTAAAAAAAGAGGATTTAAAAGAAAAAATATTGATGTTAAAAATTTCTGGTGAGTTGGAAAAAGGAAATCCTTCTGAAGTGGATTTTAAAAATATAAAAAATATTTTGGAGGAAAAAGAAGGTCTTGCTTTATTAAGAAATATTTCAAAATTAACAACAAAAGATTTTGAAATTAAAGTTGACATTAAATCAGAAAATGTCGAGGATATAGAGAAGGAATTAATTGAAAAACATTTTGAGAATGAGGAAAGAGAGATTTCTCTCTTGTTGATCGAATGTTTTGACAAAGAAAAAGAGGAAGGGGAATTAAACAGAGATTTTGAAGAGAGATTGTTAAAAGAAGTTATGGAAAATTTAAATTTAAAAAGCATATGGGAAGATGTTAATTAAAAATATAGAATTAAACAATATTAGAAGTTACATAAATGAAAAAATAAAATTTCCGGAAGGATCAATTTTGTTATCTGGAGATATCGGTTCTGGAAAATCAACAATACTGTTGGCTATAGAGTTTGCTTTATTCGGACTACAAAAAGGAATTATGAAAGGTTCTAGTTTATTGAGAAACGAGGCTGATGATGGATATGTTGAACTTGAGCTGGAATTAAATGGAAAAAATATAAAAATAAAACGTTCTTTGAAGAGAAAAAAAGATTCTGTTGTTCAGGATGATGCTTTTATCGTAGAAGATAATCTGAAAAGAGAGTTATCGGTAAATGAATTAAAAAAGTTTGTTATAAACGAGTTAAAATACCCTTCACAATTTTTGAATAAAAAGAATGATGTTTATCGTTATACTGTTTACACGCCGCAGGAATCTATGAAAGAGATTATTTTTGCGGACAAGGAAGATAGGATAGATATTCTAAGAAAAGTTTTTAATATAGATAAATACAGCAGAATAAAAAACTCCTGTGAAATCTTTAGTGCTAAAATAAGAGGGAATATTAAAAACAAGGAGGGAAAAATAAATGATTTGCCTTCAAAAAAGGAAGTTCTTGTTAAAAAAAGTGGTGATTTGAAGGATATTGAAGAAAAAATTAAATTTATATCTCCAAAAATAGAAGAATTTAGGATAAAAATAGAGGAAAGAAGAAAAGAGTATGAATTAATTGAAAAAAGAAAAGAAGAATTGATAATTATTAAGAATAAACTATCTTCAATTAATAGTTCTTTAGAGGAAAAAAATTATTCTGTAAAAAGAATTGATGCAAATCTGGCAAAAATTGGTGAAGATATCAAGAAACTGAGCGAAAAAGTTGGGAATTTTGATCAAAATCAAAAAGAAATTATTGAAAAAGAAGTTGATGACATAAAAAAAGAAGAGATAATGTTAAAAGAAGATATATTAAATTATTATAGAGAACTGGCTGTTTTGGAAAGTGAAAATAAAAACCTAGAATCCAATGTAAATAAAATATCTAAATTAGAGGTTTGTTATACTTGCATGCAAAAAGTTGGACAAGAACATAAAGAAAATATAACTTCAAACATTAAATCAAAAATCGAAGAGAATAATGAAAAGATTAGAAATGTTGGGAAAAATATCGAAAAATTAGGTTCTGACATAAAAGAAAAAGAGGGAAAAATTAGAAATATTAATGAAAAAATAAGATTGATGGATATGGCTAAGAAAGATTTTGAATTTCTAAGAAAAATTAAAGAAGATTTTGAAAAATATAAAAATGAAAAAAAATCTCTGGAATTAGAGATTAAAAATTTAACAGAAGAGAAGGAAAAACTTGAAAAAACTTTGCTATTAACTAAGAGCATTGAAGATAAATTTAAGGAAATAAAGGTTGAAATGGATAATTTAAAAGAAGAGAAACAGAAACTCGAGATAGAAAAGGCAAAATTGGATACTAATTTAAAAAATCTAACAAAAGAAATTGAAGAAATAACCAAAGAAATAAGAGAAAAAGAAAAAATTTTGTTTAATTTAGAAAAATTAAAGGATTTGAAAGATTTAATTGAGAATAAATTTCTAACTGTTATATTTGAAATTGAAAAGCAGGTTATGTTAAAGCTTAATCAGGAATTTAACAATTTTTTCAAGAAATGGTTTTTAACTTTAGTTGGAGATGAACAAATTTCTGCAAGAATCAATATTGATTTTAGCCCGATAATCGAACAGAAAGGCTATGAATTGGAATATGTAGATGCTTCGGGAGGTGAAAAAACAGCTTTGGCTTTGGCATATCGGCTGGCTTTAAATCAGGTTGTAAATTCAACTCTTTCTGATATAACAACAAATGACTTGCTGATTTTGGATGAACCTACCGACGGTTTTTCTGAGAAACAGCTTTATAAAATGAGGGACGTGTTAAATGAATTAAAAGTTAAACAGCTGATAATAGTAAGTCACGAACCAAAAATGGAAAGTTTTGTTGAAAGTGTTATAAAACTGGAAAAAGAAGATAACATAACAAAGATCATTTGATGAAAACTTTTATATATCTAAATAAATTTTTTATATTGAAGAGGTGGTTAGAATATACTCTATTCCTTCTCTGAAAAGAAAAAGATCGCAAATTAAAATACAGGAAATGGCTTTTGTTTTAGTTGCTCTGATAATTTTGGGTAGTTTGGTTTTTATGTTTTATTCCAGATTACAATATGGAAATTTATTGAAAAATGCTGAAGAGATTAGGAAAGAAAACACGATTACTTTTTTATCAAGAGTAACTGCAATGCCAGAAATAAGATGCTCTTCATCTTATGAACAGACAGATGAAAGACCTTGTATAGACGAGGATAAACTTCAGATTTTTACAAGTAATTATGGTAGAAGTTATAAAAAAATCTGGGGAAATATTGTAAATGCCAAGATAGTTGTTTTATATCCAGAGGATAGTACTCAAGAATATGTTTTATTTGACAGACCAACGACAAAGGGTTATGATGGTTTGTCAACTTTCATTCCATTATGCAAACAATATTACGAAGGTTATAAATGCAAAATTGCTTTATTGATATTAAGAGTTGAAAGTTTAAGTTAAAATGAAGAAAAAAGCACAAGAGGAGATTGTAGGATTTGCAATAGTTTTAGTTATTATTCTAATTGTAGGTGTTGTGATTATCGGATTTATGTTAAGGCAGAAGCCGGAAGTAGAGCAAAAAAACAGACAAGTTAGTGATTTGCTCAATACAATAATAGTTTATAGCCCAGGACAATGTAATGGCAACCAAATCAAAGATTTGCTTATTGATGTAATGAAAAACAAACCAGATGGTTCTGAACTTTGCGTTATAAAATCAAAAGAATTTTTAGCTGGTTCCAGTTCTTCTTCAAATTCCGAAGGAGAATTACAAAAAATTATGAGAGCTACGATGGGTGATTTTTCAAGCTCAAGCGGTTATGCTGGAATTTTTGCTTATGAAATAGTTTTTTATTATGAAAAAGAATCTGGAGCTGAAACAGTAGAGGAATATTTGTTTGGAAGCACATTACCTAAAATATGCTCGGTAAGTTCAGATTATTTTGATTCTTTACAATGTTCCGGGGATAAAACAAAAAATTCAGATAATTGTGATTGTCTTGAAAAGAATATCAAGGGGAAATTTAAGAGCATAATGGGTTATACTGCATTACCAGTAATAAACAGAGAAGACATACAAATAAGTTTGAGGTTTTACTACGACAGCTAAAGTTCTATAGAAATATCTATTTTCTCAATTTTTAACTCTGGTTTCAAACTTGCCCTTTTTCCCTTTTGTTGTTTGGTAAATGTGATAAAATCGAATTTTTTCAGGACATCCAAATCTGTTTTCACGCTTTTAAAATCCCGGTCTAATATTTTGGCCAACTCATAAATAGATGATGGTTTTTTCTCTTTTAGAACATGCAAAATTTTAGCTTTTTCATTGCTTAATAAGCTTCTTAATGATGATATTTTTTCCAAATCTATAGATTTCTCTGGGGAAATTTTGAATGGTTTGAATATAACATCGAATACTCCCTCCCCAGGTTTAAGTTTAATATCTATCTTCTTACTTTTATCAATTTTTTGTTCTTCTTTTGACATTTTATCGTTGGACTATAGCTATATAATGGTATTTTTTACCATATATGTAATTTTATATCATATGTATAGAAAAACATATATTTAAAGCTTTCTAGGAGCTAAGTTGTTCATGACTTGCAATGATAAGTTTGGTATACAAGATATAATTCCTTAGTGACAACATAAGGTTTATAAATAAAACTTCGAAAAAGCTTAAAATGTTCGGTTTTTTTTGGAAAAAACCACAACCTTTATAAAGCAAATTTTGGTTACTTCTACTATCGAACAACTAAAAAGAGGTAGGTCAAACTATCTCCTATGTTGGACGACAATAGGCGTGCTTAAACGCTATTCAAATGTGTTGTAAGCAGGTCTATCTATTAAAAAATAAAAGGAGGATTAAGAAATGAGGTTTAACCTTAAGAAAGTCGCACCAGTTTTGTTGGGAGCAGCTATGTTTGTAGGTGCAACAATGGGTTTCGCTGCTGCTGCAAATGATTTAGCAAACTATCCAGCTCCATTTGTCGACAAGACAACTGGAACATCAAGTGTTGCTATTATTGTAGGTAGTGATTCTGCACCAGTAGACACTATTGGTTCAGTTCAAATCGCTTCTAATTTGCAAGCACATTTAAGCGGAACATCAGCTATAGGCGTATCTGAATCAACAGCTAGTGGCGGCGATAGTGTTAAAATCGAGAGATCTAGTGATAAGTTTAATTTAGGTAACTATGCAGGTGCAGGTACTACAGCAGTATGGATTACTGCTATAGATTCATCTCACATGGCAAACTTGTTAACAAAAGGAACTTACTTTGATAAGAACAATGACCAGTTCGATTTCACACAAAAGTTGGAATTGGGTAACTGGACATTACAACATTTTGCAGATTCTGACTACAAAGACAAAACACCAACAATCGGTTTCCATTTAAAATCGGGTAAGTATACAATGAACTATACTTACGATTTCACTAAAGACCCTGACTGGGATGATGCAGATTTGGAGCAAACTACCTTAAAAATAATGGGTAGAGAATACTACGTTTTAGATGTAACAGACAATGACACTCCAAAAATAACTTTGCTTGATTCCGCAGTTAAAGGAACAGTAGCTGAAGGTGAAACAATAACATTGGAACTTGATGGAAAGAAATATGAAGTTTCCATTAAATATGTTGGTTCAGCACCAGAAACAAGACTTATTGTTAACGGAGAAGCAACAAACAATATGCAGGAAACAACTTCCAATACATACAAATTAAGCGATGGAACTTATGTTGGTATCAAAGACATTATGTATGTCGCAAAAGATACTGGTATAAGTCAAGTAGAATTCGCTTTAGGTAAAGGAAAGTTGGTTTTACAGGATGTGCAAAACGTAGAGTTAAATGATGAGACAATACAGGACTTAACAGTAGACATTGTTAATACAACTAAATTCAACAAGTTTGTAATAACATGGGCAGTAGATGATGAAGCATTTATAACATCTAACAGTTCATTGACAATGCCTGGATTTGATACAGTTAAAATAAGTATGGGAAGTTTCAACATGCCAGCAGCTGAAGAAATAAAATTAGAGCCAGATGGTTCTGATGCTTTCCAGCTGAAAGTTCCAATAAAAGATGGAACAGCAACAGTAAACTTCTTGTATGGTAATACAACTCACTTTACAGGTATTGGTAAAGAATCTGGTTCAGCACTTGCAATGGAAAACACTAGTAGTCATCTAGTATTCAATACTGGAGCTAATGACATGTATTTCGTTGCTTCATGGAACTCTTCCACAGAAGGAGAGTCTTACTTATTAGATGCAACAGTATTTACAAAGAGCAGTGCAAACAGAACAACAATTACAAACAAGGTAACTGGAAAAACTATATGTACAGACCTTATAGAAACTGATACTTGTACTATAGGTAATGCTGTTTTGACTGTTGGACAAGTTTACAAATCTGGATCTACTAAATGGGTTGTTTTCACACTTAACAATGGTGGTAGTTTCAAGAGAATGTACACTAAAGAAGGTTTAGCAATCCAATTGCCATATAACTCCTCTACTGATGCAATTGCGGGAGTTTTAAATCAAAATGGAGCAGTTAACTTGCAGAACGGTTCCTCTCCAGGAATAACCTATGCATTAATGACGTATGGTGAAGACAAAGATGGCAAACTTGGACAATATATGATGAACTTTACTTTAGGATATACTGGAACTCCAGCAAAAACAACAGTTACTACTGTAAATGTAAATACATCAGCAGTGGACACAGCAGGAGTAATTGCAACATCTAGTTACGAAATTGGTGATACAAGCAACTATGAAGCCTATGCTTGGAAAGACGTTCCTACAAAAACAACACACTACACTTCAGGAACACAAGATTACGTAGATCTTGTTTACGCAGGTGGTGAGAGTTATGCAGATGTTTATGTCGCAGCTCCATCAGTAACTGTAACCGGCAGAAGTTCTGGCGGAACAGGTATTGCTGGCGGTGAATTAGGAACAATAGCATACTTCGACTATGAAGTTGGCCAAGTTAGTGAAAGAAACCTTATCGTAATTGGAGGTTCAGCTATAAACACAGTCGCTGCAAAATTGTTAAACGTACCATATCCAACATACGGTAGTCAGGAAGCATGGACTACTACAACAGGTATTGGTCCTGACCAAGCTATAATAGCTTTATTCGACAATCCGTATACTGAAGGAAAAGTCGCAATGTTAATAGCTGGTTACGAAGGTATAGATACAAAGAGAGCTGCAACAGCTCTTACAAAACTAGAGTTAACTGGTGAAAAAGTCTTGTTAAATACAGCTACTGAAGAAGCAGTTGTTATTGAATAAGAACTGACGTAAAAAAAGAAAGTTTTTCTTTCTTTTTTTCTTTTTTGTTTTTTTACAAATACTTAGAATTTTAAAATTTTTTGAGAAGAATAAAATCCTTTATTGTTAATTCTAATTCCTTGTTGTGAACTAACCTCTCCAATAACTTTGCTTTCAATTCCGTGTTTTTTTGCAACTCTAATCACATCACCGGGATTTGGTGTGATTACAATCATTCCCTGCCCCATATTCCAAGTTTTATATGCTTCCACATCTTTAACGTTTCCCAATTCCTGACAATACAACATTATTTTAGGGGGAATAAAAGGATCGTCTATCTCTGCACCTAATCCACTTGGTTTTAAAACTCTCCCAAGTTTTCCTGGAATTCCTCCACCAGTTACATGAACTACTCCATGAATTTCTGCTTTTGGCTCCCTATCAAAACCTCCAAACATTTCTACAACTGCTCCTAACCTTCCTTTTCTATTTTCCCAAGTGAATTTAGCTGCTTCATAAAGAATTTTTGAGGCATCATCTCCCAACTCAATATTCACTCCAGAACTTTGATAATCCATTACAAAAAAAGAGAAATCATATTTATATAAATTTATATTCTAAAAAATAGTTTTTATCTATATCTTCTTTTCTTTGGTTTTAATGCAAATAACAAAACCAAAAAAACAATTATTGCTGCTATTACACCAAGAACAATCCACAACCATACTAAAGATTTCTTTTCTGTTGGTGTTGTCTCTTCACCAGTTACCTCTTCTTCAGTTGGTGTTGTTACTTTTTCCTCTTCTACTACTTTCTCATCGACAATAGATTTGATTGTTAAATCTGCTTTGTTGTTTGCAATTGAATTTAATGTGACACTTAAATCATAATAACCATCATCAGTTACATCAAATTTCTTTGTTTCTTTAAGATTTAATGTAGCTTCCTGTGGAGTTGAAGAAACCTGGATTTTTGCTGTTGTTGATGTCAAATCCAAGATACCGATATAATGCTGTTCACCATCAATCTTTATTCTTACTCTGTGATTTTCTCCTAACTGGTTAGTTATTAAAACTTTTTCATCCAAATTTTTGTCATCAGCAATAAATGTAGTTGTCCATTCTGTTGATGAACCTCCACCACCAGATGAACCTCCAGCAGGTGTATTTATAGTATAAGTTACATTAGATTGTGCAGCATTTCCAAAATAATCTGTGACATTACAACTTGTTGAGTATGAACCTATAGATGATGTGGATGGATGTATTGTATAAGTTACAGTAGGACTGGCATCATGTCCATCTGCTGCTGTACATGTGCAATCTATCTCTTCACCACAAATAACAGATGTTGGTGTACAACTATGTGTAATTAATGGATTTGTCACATCTAATGAAATTAATCTTCCAACACCTTCACCACTTGTATTAGCTTTGTAACCATTAACACTTCCAAGTGTTGCATTGTAAGTATAATTATATTCTCCTAAAGAAGTCCAGTTAACACCTAATGTCCAGTTTGATGGACCGAAGTTTGTTTTATTAAGTATTGTTGTGTTGACTACACTTCCATTTTCATATGATAAAATATAAGTTAAATTAATAATGCTGTTTAATGTATCTGAGAATGAAAGGTTCATATAAACCCAATTATGAGTTTTGTTTGAAAAGTTAGCTTCTGTTGCAGCACCATAACTTATTGAAGCGTTTGAATCAACAAGCAATGTTCTGTTTTCTATTGAATAATTATTATTTCCAACTGAATCATTACAATAAGCTCCCCATAGATAATAACCGTCTGTAATTCCATTGACAGTTATATTCCAATTAACTCCAGAATGAACTGAATTGTTTGTCTGGTTGTAAGCCCATGTTCCGCTGAAGTTTGACCATAATTCCAAGTATTGCACACTGCTAGTGGCATCAGTACAATTCAAAACAAATGTTACATTTACTGATGTTGAATTATAATTGTCTACAGGAACATTAATCTTTGGTGTTGGGTCTGTATAGTCAATTGTAAAATAATACATACTTGAATTTGTACTATGTGTTAAATTAGATGTGTTAACCATCTGAACTGTCCAATTATAAGCATACTCATCTAAGGTTAAATTTAAATACCAATGTGTTTGAGAATCATTGCTCATATTTCTTGGACCTGCTGCAGGAGCTGTATTATTATGTAAATATAAATAAGTCATATCTAGATTTTCATCAGATGTAAAATTGAAATAACTCCAGTTTTGAGTTTGATTAGTATTATTTGCTGGTGTTGGGTCATCTACAGTTATTGTTGGAAGTGCTAAAACAAAAATTAATGATAGAATTATTAAAATCCCTGCAATCAAGGAAAACATTAAATTTTTCTTCACCTTTTTCACCTCTCTTTTTCAGTAACTATTAAAAATAAATTGTTTAATGTTTATAAACTTTTCTTTTTTGTAAGTTAAAGAAGTTTCAAAAAAATTTTATGAAAACTTTATAAATTATTAAGAATTATATTAGACATGGAAAAAGAGAGTGTAAGAGAAATCAAGAATTTTTTAAAGCCATTATCAAAAATTGATATTGTAAAATCTTTCTGGATTTACGGTTCTTCCGTAGAGAAGATTAAGAAAAATGAAAAATTCAGCTTGAAGCATGATATTGATGTAATAATAATTTACGATGATACAAGAGAGGATTTCAAAGAAGAGGAGTTGAAGCAGATACTTTTAAACGAGGACTTTATTGAAAAAGAGAGCGAAAAGAAAAATATGAAGTTCCATTTTCAGCCGTTGAGGTCTTTGTCAAGTTTCTGGAGATTATTGAAAAAAGGAGAGCCGTGGATGATAAGCTCGATAAAAAACTCCATGGTTTTATATGACCCTTCAAACTTGATTGTTTTAATAAAAAATCTTCTTAATGAAAATAAAATATACAGTAGAGAGGAGAAATCAGAAAGGTTGCTGGAAAGAGCGAAAGAAAAATTAAAAAATGTAAGGGAAAAATTACTTATTGAAGTTCCGGCGGAATTATTAGGCATAGTCACAAAATCATTGCAGATAGTTTTGATGCAGAAAGATATTTTTGTTTCCTCAACCCGGGATTGCATGATTCTTATTAAAGAACTGGAAAATTACGGTCTGGAAACTAAATATATAGATTTTTACAACGAGCTTGTTGACCTGAACAGAAAAATTGAAAGAGGAACATTAAGCGAGTTTAACGGAAAAGATTTTCAGAAATGGTTTTCAAAAGTTGAATTGTTTGTTTTGCGAATGGAAACTTTGATGGTGAAATTCGAAAAATCAAAAATTAGCGAGACATTAAATAAAACTTACAATGAAACCATGAAGATTTGCGAGGAGATTTTAAAGAAAAAATTCAAGAATATTCCGAAAGATGATTATAAAAAAATTGAATTGTTCAAAAAGGAATTTGTCGACAAGGGTCTGATCGACAAGACGCATTATTACACTTTAAATGAATTATATGAATACAAAAACAGAAAAAAGACAAAAAAGAAAATTGAGGAAAAATATCTGAAGGGGACTTATCTGAAAACTTTGGAGTTGGCAATAAAAGATATCATGAATAAAAAATGAAAATAAAAAAAAGTTCGATAAAAAAACTTGAAGAGATAAAATTTTTCACGGATAGCATAACAAAAGACAAGGAATTGATCAAGGCTATCTGGCTTATAAATGCGCGAGATGCCATTAAAAAAGAAAATGAACTGAATCTTATTATTTTGATTGATGATGTGAAAAACAAAAATATCGACGAGAAAAAGATTAAAGCTAAAATTTTAAATGCTGAAAATGAATCTGAAAAGAAATTCGGCTTCAAGATTCATTCGGGAATTTATAAGCTAAGAGAATATTTTGATTTGCTGATGTCAAACAATCTGGATATTTTCGCTGAAATCAACGATTCTGTATCGATTTACGATCCTTCCGGATTTTTTTCTCCGATAAAAAAACTGGTTGAAGACGGCCAGATTTTGGGAACTCAGGAATCAATATTCAAATTTTTGGTTGAAGTCAAAAGAGGAATGAGAAAATTAAATGATATAAAATTGACAATTCTTGGAAGTATTTATGACGCTGTCATGGACGCTGCTGAAGCTCCCTTGATTATGGAAAACTGCTTTTCTTTTATTCCGAGAGAAATTCCCGGAATGCTGGAAAATGTTTTTGTCAGAAAGAAAAAATTATCAAAAAAATATGTTTCCTATTACACCGAGATAATGGATTATTACAAGGATTACGAGCACGATAATATAAAAAATCTTGATGCCGAGCGCATTGATGATTTGTATGAGAAAGCAAAGGACTTTGTAAAAAGAATGGAAGAATTATGCAAGGATATAAAAGGTTAAGGCTTCAATCTGTCAGGATCTCTTGGAAATAAAGTTCCTTCGCGGATGTTGTCTAATTTGCATAAAATCATTGTCAACCTTTCTATCCCATAAGACCAGCCAGAATGTTTTGGCGCTCCATAACGAAAAGCATCAACATACCATTTGAAATTCTCGGGATTCATCCCTTTTGCTTTTATGTTTTTTATCAAAATTTTTGGAATATGAATTCTTTGTCCTCCTGATGCCAACTCCATTCCTCCGTAAATGGCGTCGAAACCTCCGGACAAACCATTTTCCTTCGGCCATATATAAAATGGCTTCAGGCTTTGCGGCCATGAATGGACAAAAACAATTGTGTCTGGAAATAATTCAGATAATTTTTTTTCTGTTTCCGGAGTTAAATCCTCTCCGTCCTTAATCGCAATCTTGTTTTTTTTCAGCAATTCAATAGTTTCTTTATAAGACAAATATTTTTCTTCAGGAACTTTTAATTTCAGATTTAAAATTTTTAATTCCTCTGAACAATTTTTAATTACACTTTTTACAATATACTGGATAGATTTTGTCAACAGCTT
>Ga0210018_1000007_pt1 | contig 77869 bp, 74 predicted proteins | sample CryGeyCG2014_010_2_FD_183967 | JGI IMG/M metagenome (GOLD analysis project Ga0210018, IMG submission 183967) | Groundwater microbial communities from aquifer - Crystal Geyser CG09_land_8/20/14_0.10 (SPAdes) (version 2) | ecosystem: Environmental > Aquatic > Deep subsurface > Groundwater | place...
AGTCGAGAATCTTCGGCAATGGGCGAAAGCCTGACCGAGCGACGCCGCGTGGAGGATGAAGGCCTTCGGGTTGTAAACTCCTTTTGCAAGGGAAGAAACCGTGTTCAGCACAGAGAATCTTATTACACGAAAACTTTAGGAATTGTGTTGAGAAAAAGATAAAAAGTCGGGAGGTGAAGGCTGTGGATACTTTTAAATTTGGAGTAAGAAGTGTACCATTCGGAATTTTGGGAACTGTAGAAGTGCGTTTTGTTCCCGCGGGCGGATCGGTCCTTTTCAGTGATGTGCAGTACAAATATGATAACGGAGAGTGGCAATCATTGCCAGTCTCATTCTCTGAATATCCCTTGGCTCGCTCCTTTCCTAAAGAAAAAATATAATTGAATTCTCCGTGTTGGATGCGGCTGACGGTACCTTGCGAATAAGAGGTTGCTAACTCTGTGGTCCCGGTTTTAAGCGGGATGGCGCAGAGCTCTCGCAGTAATGCGAGAAAGGAAAACTTGGCTTATATGCTGGAAGCTTTATATCTGCCGCTAATTTTCCATATCGTATGGAACCGGATATAATTGTAATCAGCAGGGAAGTCCGACGTTATGTCGGACCCCTCAGAGACTTAAGTCGAAAGACTTTTATGCGGACGGAAATTTTGGAAACTCAATCCGCATAATACGCCGAGCCCCCGAAGAAAATCGGGGTGATGATATAGTCCAAATAAGATTATTCTATGGAATCACGTACAAGAAATATTGTTGCAGGTTCGTTATTGGGTGACGGATGGTTGGATCCGATTTCAAAAACCGGAAAATCCAGTTATCGTGCCAAATATAATGACAAATCAATAGGCTATCTGAAATGGTTGCAAAGTCAAGTGTCGGAACTGAATCCAACAGAACTCAAGCCGATTGAAAAATATTCCCAGCATTATTTCTTTACGAGATACAGCAAAGAACTTGGCGAACTTCGCAAAATATTTTATCCGAACGAGGGTAAAAAGCGAGTTCCAAAAAATATTTCCGAACTTCTCGATGATCCGATTGGACTGGCGATTTGGTACCAAGACGATGGGACATTGGATTGCCGTTCGAAATATCATTGGAATGTGCGAATCGCCACTTATTGTTTTCCATACGAAGATTGCGTCATTTTGGCTAAGGCAGTCAAAAAGCATTTCAATATCGAAATGTCTGTCTGCCGATGTACGATGCGTGGCAAAGTGTATTATCAATTGTATGTTTTATCAAAAAGCATGACTCGATTCATTGAAACGGTAAGATCATACATACATTCAGACTACGCATACAAAATAAATAGCTTAAATAAGCCAAAAAACGACGGCCAGCAGCAGCGGTAATACAGAGACCTCAAGCGTTATCCGGATTTATTGGGCGTAAAGCGTGTGTAGGCGGCGATGATAGTCAGATGTCAAATTCCAGCGCTCAACGTTGGAGCCGCATCTGAAACGTCATCACTGGAGACAAGTAGAGGCTCATGGAACATATGGTGTAGCAGTGAAATGCGTTGATATCATATGGAACGCCAAAGGAGAAGTCAGTGAGCTGGGCTTTGCCTGACGCTGAGACACGAAAGCGTGGGTAGCGAACGGGATTAGATACCCCGGTAGTCCACGCCCTAAACGTTGCCAACTAGGTCTTGGAAGTATCGACCCTTTCTGGACCGAAGCTAACGCGTTAAGTTGGCCGCCTGGGAAGTACGGCCGCAAGGCTAAAACTCAAAGGAATAGACGGGGACCCGCACAAGCGGTGGAGCACGCGGTTCAATTCGTCAACAAGCGAGGAACCTCACCAGGGCTTGAAATCCTACTGCAAATCCCGAGAAATCGGGACTTCTTCGAGAGTGTAGGACAGGTGCTGCATGGTTGTCGTCAGCTCGTGCCGTGAGGTGTTCCGTTAAGTCGGGAAACGAGCGCAACCCCTGTCGAGTGTTACAAGTGTCACTCGAGACTGCCCAGCCCTATGCGCATTTCTTTCAGAAATGCTAAATGTAAAATGTAAAAATTAAATTTCAAAATTAAGGTATTCGCCTTGCTCATGACTTTTTATAAAAAATTGTCGTTGCGAAGCGACTTAAAAATTTTGACTTTTGCATTTTGATATTTGAATTTAGCGCTGAACGAAGTGAAGCGCGCATTGGGCTGGGAGGAAGGTGGGGATGACGTCAAATCCGCATGGCCCTCTGACGCCCTGGGCGACACGCATGCTACAATGGCCGGTACAATGGGTAGCCAACCCGCGAGGGGGAGCCAATCCCATAAAGCCGGTCCCAGTTCGGATTGGAGTCTGCAACTCGACTCCATGAAGCCGGAATCGCTAGTAATCGGGAATCAGCCATGTCCCGGTGAATACGTTCTCGGGTCTTGTACTCACCGCCCGTCACACCAAGAGAGTCGGTAATACCCAAAACACCACTTCGGTGGTTCTACGGTAGGATCGATGATAAGGGTGAAGTCGTTTGATTATTCTAATCGTTGCGACCTCAAGAAGAGATTCTTGAGAAAAACTCGACTATATGCTGGAAAACCTGTGTATCTTAAGCTACTCATGATAAAATAAATTCATGAGTGACAAAGCTTCAAGTGCAGGCAATCAGCAGGAAAGGCTTTTAGTGAAGCTTGATCCAAACTATATTATTGGTCTTGTGGATGGAGAAGGATACTTTTCTATCCATGCAAGACGAAGAAAGCAAAAGAATTGGATATTGAATGACGTGAAATTTACATTCGGTGTTAAATTGCGCGCTGACGATGGAAAAATAATATTGAATGCGTTGAAGAAATTCTTTGATTGCGGAGCTGTCTCTTTCAGAAAAGACATCCGCAAGAATTTCTGTGACTGCTATGAGTTTCAAGTGAATTCACATCGCGAAATATTCGGGAAAATTATTCCGTTTTTCAGGAAATACCCGCTTAAATTTCCAAGCAAGCGAAAAACATTCGAAGGTTTCTGCAAAATTGCGAAAATAATTCAAAGGCGCGAACATACGAAAAGCGGCGGAATTGAAAAAATTCAAAAGCTTTCTAAAAAGTTACACTAAAAGAATCCTCAGAGACTACACGTCGAGCCCCTGATAAAAAAGGGTGAAGATATAGTCCATGCCTTATAGCGATATAGGGAAGAACCCTGAAGCAGAACCTCTGGTTCGCTACAGGGCGAGCATGAACAAGGCATCCGTAGGGGAACCTGTGGATGGATCACCTCCTTTCTAGGGAGATACGGTGAAGTCGCTCTGATTTATCAGGGCACAAACCTACATGGTCGTTAATAGACCTTAGCATCAGGACAACCACAAAAGCTTTTGATTTTTGTCAAAATTTATAATTTCGTAACAAAACTCAAATCCGCCTATGGCGGATGCAATTCACATAAACAAGAACAGGGATAAAACCCTGTTTTTGCTTGCCGCGTTATTGCGAAGCAATTTTACGTGGCGTTATCACCCAGGAAATGGTTCATTTTGAGGGAGATATTTGGGGTCCGCTCTGCATGATATCAATTATCGCAAAAACTAGTTTTTTGGTATAATAAAATCAGCTAATACTTAAACATAAAAATATGCGAAAAATGAAAACAAAATTGATGGTGGCTTTTGTAGCTGGATTGTTTGCCATCGGATTTCTTTTCTCCGTGGCTCTTGCCCAAAAAACACCGCCCGGCAAGTCAGATAAAACCACAGGAAGTCAAAACACAACAAAAGGAAATAATGCTGGTAGCAATGCGGTAAAAAATCAAACTGATGCTACAAGTACAGAAGCGACAGATACGGATGTTACTGATGCCCAGGATAAAGGCAATAAGGATAAAACAAAAGATAATAAGGGACAAGTGACTGCCGAATCCCATCGAAGCGCAGTGGCAAATTTTGTCCAGAGCCTTTTGGCTGTAGCTGACCGAGAAGGCGGAATCGGACAGCAGGTGAAAGTTGTTGCCCAGCAACAAAATGATTCCAAAGAGAAAGTGGTGGAATCAATTGACAAGGTTGAAAAGAGAAGCAAAATCAAAACTTTCTTTTTCGGTTCGGACTTCAAGAATCTTGGAGACCTTCGAAGCCAGATGGTGCAGACGAGGAATCAGATTGCCCAGCTTACGAGACTAGTCGATAAAGCGGAGAACGACCAGGACAAAACCGAGTTGCAATCTCAAATCCAAGTTCTGAATAAGGAGCAGGCAAGCATTGAAAATTTCATTACCCAAAATGAAAATAAGTTCAGTTTGTTCGGCTGGGCGATAAAACTGTTCCAATAGTTTTCTAGTTAAATAATCGCAGAAACCGCCAGTAATGTGGCGGTTTTTTGCTATATACTCCGCTCCGCTTTGGAGTGGATAACTCGACTTGACTTCCTTTGCCACGAAGCTAAGGTGCGACTGCCATGGAAAGGAGCAATAATCCACGAACCATCCAGACGCACAACGTATTGCGTGATTCTTGCGCGAATCTTGCGTGATTTACGAAAATCGTGTATAATATAGGCATGTTTAAACCACACTTCAAACTTACAACTAAAATTGTCAAAAGTTTGACGGATATTGCCGAAGCCAAGGGGATTATTGAAAAAGCCAAACTTCTCCCCAAACACGAACTTCGTCTTAAGCGCCAAGCAATGATAAGAATGTCCCATAGCTCCACGGCTATTGAGGGCAATGTTTTGGATATCCGCCAAGTGGAAGCCCTATACGCGAATAAAAAGGTTGATGCACCTGTTCGGGATATTTATGAAGTGCAAAATTACCTAAAGGCTCTGCAATTTATTGAAAAATTTGTTAAAAGCAAAGAGGCGATTACAGAGAAAGTGCTTCTTAAAATCCATTCACTGGTGACCAATAAAACTTTGCCGAAAGACCAGTCGGGGCATTACCGCAGAGAGCCCGTTTATGTTGTGAAACGAAAACTGGGATTTCCGGATGAAATTGTTTATACGGGTCCGAAAGCAATAAATGTTCCGTATCTTTGTGCGGAACTGATTGATTGGATAAATAAAAGCGAAAAAGAAGAAGTGAATCCAGTAATCGTGGCAGGTATAATTCACTTAGAAATTGCAGCCATTCATCCTTTCAACGACGGAAACGGAAGAACTGCTAGAGCCATGGCGACTTTGATTTTGTATAAGCGAGGTTATGATTTTCGCCATCTTTTTGCTTTGGAGGATTATTACAATAAAGATTTGCAAAGTTATTATAAAGCTATAAATATCGGGAAGAATTACAATAAAAGAAAAACAGACTGCACGGGTTGGCTTGAATATTTTACAGAAGGATTTAGGGAGGAAATTATAAATGTGAAAAGACAGGTATCTTCTCTTGCTCTCAAAAAAATTGACAAATTCATCCAGAGTAAAATTTATCTTACCGCAAAACAGCAAAGGATAATTGAATTTATCGACCAAATGGGAAAAATAACCGTAGGCGATGTCGTTGATATACTAAAAAATCCGCAAAGAACAGCCTTGCTTGAACTTCAGAAACTGAAGAGGGTTGGAATAATAAAACAGAAAGGCAAAGGGAGAGCCACCTACTATGTGCTGAAATAGCCCCAATCTCCCACGAATCACCTCTCCGCCTTTCGCGAGGAGCGGGGGCTACGGGGCAGGGTGAAATCCTCATCCGTCAGGATGAGATTCAACCCAAAATTTGAATTTGATGAATTTTCCATTTTATGCGTATAATATAAATATGAAAAAGAACGAAATAATCGACCTCAATTCAATAAAACCAATCCTTGAAAGCAATGACGTGGAATTTGCCGGCGTTTTTGGTTCGTTTTCGAGAGGTGAAGCAAGGGACGACAGCGACATAGACCTTCTAATAAAACTCCGTCATCCAATAGGGCTATTTAAGCTTGTTCGTCTGGAAAGAATATTGTCAGAAAAACTGGGAAGAGCAGTTGACTTGGTAACCGAAGGTTTTATCAGTCCCTATATCAAAGATGAAGTAATGAAAGACCTAAAAGTAATTTATGAAAAGCGATAAACTCTACATTGGCCACATAATTGATGCAATTTCTGCAATTGAGGAATATGTTTCTGGTATGAGTTACGATGATTTTTCAAAAGACAAGAAAACTCAAGACGCAGTCTTGAGAAAACTGGAAGTTGTCGGCGAGGCATCAAAAAGATTATCTGACAAGCTCATGAAATCCCTATCCGAAGTTCCCTGGAAAGATATTATTGGGATGAGAAACAAACTCATTCATGATTATTTTGGCATTGACCTTCAAGAAGTTTGGAAAACAGCGAAAGAAGATGTTCCTTCATTGAAGGCTACTTTGGAAAAACACATAAACCAGTAAACGGAACAACCACAAAGATTTTCATTGGTGAGAATCCGCTTCATGGGCGGATTTTTGCGTTTTCTGCCACGAAATGATTCAATTTCGAGAGAGATATTTGGAAGCCGCTCCGCTCTGGCTTACCTGAAAGTTTTTCCAGTATTGACAAGTAATACATAATGGGTATATATTCATAATATATGAGCAGAAAGGAGGTGAGAAAAATGCCAATGATGGATAAAACAGGTCCCCGAGGGATGGGTCCAGGAACGGGACGAGGAATGGGTCCTTGCGCCGTGCCTGCCGGCAGGCAGGGAGCGGGAGTGGCGGGCGGTCTCGGATGGGGAAGAGGCTACGGCAGAGTGATGTGCGGCTGGTTCTGGCAGAAATATCAAGGGATGCCGAAGAGCGAGAGAAAGGAACTCCTGAAAGCCGAAGCGGAAGATCTGAAGCAGGAACTGGAGATGGTTCAAGGCGAACTCAAAAAACTGGAGAAGTAGCCCTGCGATCCGAAAGCAATCTTTCTTTTCCGCTGGGAAAAGGAAGTTGCTTTTGGTATAATCAGAGAAAGTGAGCATAATTTTTTATATTTATATATTTCATGGTCAGACCAAGAATTTGCAGACGATTGCTTTTCAAGCCCAAAGCCCACTATTTCAAACCCCAAGGCATTCCAATGCGTCATTTGGAAGAAGTTTTTTTGACCAAAGAAGAAATGGAAGCGGTAAAGCTCAAAGACTATGACAATTTGGAGCAGACGGAAGCCGCCGAAAAAATGAAAACATCCCAAAGCACCTTTCAGCGAATTCTTTCTTCAGCTAGGGCTAAAATTGCTGAAGCCATTGTCAAAGGCAAAGCGTTAAAAATTGAAGAATAAAAAAACAACATGAAAAATAAAATTCATTCAGTTTGCCAACTGCCAAATCCTGTCAATTTGGCTCCCACACTCTCGGTGTTTGGGTTTACTGGAGTTAGTGTTATAATTTACTCATATTGCGAATAAAAGAACCAAAACTGGTTAATTGATAGATTTCTCTTTTTTATGCAGAAACGGAAACTAAAACCACTTTCAGCGAAATTATTTTCTCCAATCAAGAAATTATTCGACCACAAACACAAGCCTTTCCTTCATACAATTGAATGGATATTCGTGCTGATTGCTTTTTTTATCATCGGGCTATCGGTTATTTACTACCAGCGCGTCATTTCTTTTTTTGAAGAAAGAGAGGGATTTCCTTCCGGGAGCAGGGAGGCGATGATTCAAACGAAAGAGGAAGAAAAGCTGTTTACCGGAGAAGTGGTTCCGGAGCCGATTGACACCACTGCCTGGGACACTTATCGGAACAAGTGGTACGGTTTTGAAATTCAGCATCCCGATACTTGGAAAAATAACACGCAGTACAAAACGGCCACCGAAAAAAGCGCCGTTTACGAAACTATCTATAAGTTTAGAAGCGATGGTGAAGGTACGGGCAGCATTTTTGAGGGATACGACGTGAAAATCTATCCGGTGAAAAAAGTGCCGGACATCGAAAGCACGAATGATATTCACAAAAAGGAAGGAGCGCCGGAGGATACGAGTGAATGTCAGCTTGCTGAAGAAGTGAGTTTTGGATCGGGAGAAGTGTATTTTCAGAAAGTAAGCATCAAAGACGGGAATCTCTGTTACGAGCCGGCCTATTTCTACAGCATCACGAAAGGGAACTATATCTATAACATCGTTCCGGCCGTTGGGGAAAGCGGGGAAAGATTTTCCAATCCGGAAAAAGAAACAACTCGTCTGTTTCCCGAATACAAGGAAGCTGTTTCGGCCTTCAAGTTTATTTCTATTGTTCGGCCCCAGCCCAAGCCGAAGCCGAAAATCACCGCCCAAAGACCGGTTTCGGCGAAAATTGCGAATGGAAGACTTGTCTGTGCCAAGAAAAACAACAAACCAAGGAAAAGTAAACAGAACAAAGGAAAGCATCTCGATCTCGAATGCTGTCTTGACCCGGACGAATACCCGAATCCATGGTGTACGTATTAGGGCAACTTTGCCCGGCTCCTTGCGGGAAACCAGGACTCAAAAGTTTGCCATAACAAAAACACTCTTAAGGGTGTTTTTTCGAGCTAATAAAATTTGTTATCTGCTTAATATTTCCTTAGCTGCTTCCCACATCTCGCTGTTTTCTTTTTCAGTTTTGAGCCAATACCACCATTCCGCTCCCCAAAAATAGGCCTCGGAGAAGCGGGTTCTTTTGGCGTATTCGGTGATGTCGCGGAGTTTTTCCGGACTCATTGATTTGTACTGTTCCTCGATGCTCATTTCATCGAGCCATTTCGGTCCCCAGGGTTCGGCCTGGAGCTCGGAGATAACAATATTTTTCTGGCGGGCGAAAACGCGGATGAAAAGGGCTTTGGCGCGAAAAAAATTAGGTCCGAGCGGATAATTGAAATATCCGATTTGGGGCTTATAGATAGTCCGGTAAAGCGTCGTCCCGAAAATGTCGGCTCTTTTGGCGGCTCGGTACCAAATGCTCAATTCGCCGCTGTCCGTTACCATCACCGGCCTTGAGGCGTCGAGCGTTTTCGTTTGGGCGACTTCCCGGTCAACCAAATCGCCGTCAATGGCTTGGAGCGGACACTGGCCGAAGAAGGGGAGAAAGGGCTCGTTTTCCACCTGCCACATAATTATATTTTCATAATCCTTATATCTTTCGATCAAAACCTTTTCGTAGCGGAGAAGAGTAGCTTCGCGTTCGGCTTTGCTGTTCTGATAAAAATCCGGGATGAAGCATTCCGGCCAGCGGGGAACTTTTATTCCGTAGGAAAAAATGACGTCAATGTTTCTTTTGCGGGCCTCCTCAAGGAGCCAGTCAGTTTCCGAAAAATCATATTGTCCTTTCTTTTTTTCAACCTCGCTCCAGTAGCTGGCGAGGCGGATTCTTTTTATCTCGAGGCCGTCAAGGATATCGAGATAGGCTTTCTGCCAGTCGAGTCCCAGACTTCTGGCGAAAACAGGGGAGTAGGAGATTCCAAAGCGCATGTTTTCATTTTTGCTTCCGACCGGCCAGTTGAAAACAACAAACGCGAGAATAACCAAAGAGACGATAAAAACAATTATCCCAGCAAACATTTTTAAAAGATAGCGGAAAAATTTTTTCATATTTTTCAGCTTACCAAAACAGTGCCCAGCACAACGCAGACGACGCCGATGATTTTCAAAAAGAAATTGAGCGGCGTGAATTTTTCAATGAATATTTTTTTCCAACAGAAGCTCAAGGCGACGGAAAAAACAAAAGTGAGAAGATACTGAACGGAGACCAAGGCATTGACAATGACAACGCTTCCCAGAAATATTCCATAATGAACGAGAACTGTTCCCACTCCCGCCAGAGTTTTGGCGATGATTGATCCAAGCAGATTTTTGGCGCTTTCTTTCCCCTTTTCTCTTTTGAAGGTCGAAAATATTTTTCTCCGGAACGAGGGAACAAGGAGCGAAAAAAGCGCCGAGGCAGTGATTCCCATTCGACTCACGATGTAGCCGCTTACGAAATTTTGCTCGCTATAAGCATATTTGAGAACTACGAACGAAGCGGCCGCCAAGACGCCGGCTAGAATTGTTTTTTGCCAGTTTGAAAAAAAAGCCCGTTCGTAGTGCTTAAAGGCGATGAAAAATCCTCCCAGTATGAGAAGTATTATTCCCGCGAAAGAAAGTGAGGTTATTTTTTCGTGGAGGAATATGGGGGCGAGGAAAGTCGTGGCGAGAGTCATCACTGCGCCAAAGAGAACATAAACGCGGATGGCTGATGAAACAAGAAGAGATTGAAAAAGAAAAACCAGAGCCAGATAAAAAAGAAATCCGGAGAAAACAGCCGCTAAAAAAGCTTTTGGTCCAAACCAGTCGAGGCCAAAGGGAGTGAAAATCAGGCTGAAAATGGAAAAAAGGCCGATATAAAAGGCATAAAGCTGCCAGTTTTTGATCCGAGCGGTAATCAGAAATTTGCTCAAAACCGCTTCTCCCGCCAAAAAAGTATAGCCTGCGAGAGCAGATAACATCCACATAATTTTGTTTTTTAATTTGTTTTTATAAATCTACAAAATTATTCTTGCAGATTTTCGCGTATTCCCACGCGCTTGGTCGGATTTTGCGTTCCATTGTCTTATAATCAACTTCCACGAGTCCGAACCGCGGCCAGAAGCCTTTGTCCCACTCGAAATTATCGAGAAACGACCAGTGGAAATATCCGCGGGCATCCACGCCTTCCTGAATGGCTTTGTGAATCCAGCGCAGATGGTCTTTGATGAACTTTTCTCGCTTTGCGTCTTCGGCATCAGTAATGCCGTTTTCAGTAATGTAAATTGGCAAATTATATTTTTTGAGATCTTTTAGGATGCGGTAAATTCCCTCGGGATTTATGTCCCAGCCCAGATCGGTTACTTCTCCACTGTATTCTTTCAAGATTAGTGGAAATTTGATTTTTATTCGACGATAATAATTAACTCCTAAAAAATCGCTTTTCTTACTTATTAAGTCTAATATTTTCTTGTTTCCGAAATAATCCGCAGCGAAAACTGAAATTTTGTCTAAAATAGATTTTTTATTACCCGCTTCCAAACAAGAGATTGCGCTAACTATGCCTACCTTTTTATTCTGGGACACTTTATGGATTTTATCATAAGCTAGGTTATGAGCTTTGGAAAATCTCCTATATGTTTTCATGGCAGAGAGAATATTCTTTTTTGCCGGTGGCCACTCCCCGCGAAGATAAGACTTTAATATTATGACCGTTGGCTCATTGAAAGTCATCCAATAATCAACAAGTTCCCCGAAATTAACGGCTACTTGTTCCACATAACGCGAGAAATAAAAAGGGAATTTATTATTTTCAACTCCGCCTATTTCTTCTAGCCACAAGGGATTCGTAAAATGCCACAGCGTCACAAACGGCTCCATTCCCCGCGCGCGGATGGCTTCGATGACTTTCCGATAATGCTCGATTTCCCGCTCGTCGAATTTTCCTTCCTCTGGTTCGATTCGCGACCATTCGATGGAGATGCGAAAAGCGTTGAGACCGAGAGACTTGGCAATGTCCAAATCCGATTCGTAACGATTATAAAAATCGCAGGCTCGGCCGCAAATATAATTTTTCGGATCAAACATTTCCGGAAACTTTTCCTGCTGCCATTTTTGCCATTTGGTTTTTGCCTCCCCGGCGAGACGATCGGCGTTTTTCTTTTCCCATTCCGACCAGTCGTTCACGTTTCCGCCCTCGACCTGATAAGCGGAAGTCGCCGCGCCCCAAAGAAATCCATCAGGAAATTTTAGCTCTCCTTTATCTGCTTTCATACAAGTATTTTACCATATTAAATACAGCTAAGCGATTTTGTGCTATAATACAACAAAGCGAAAAATAACAAATAATTTTCAAACCAGTGGACCAGAAACAAAACACGAAAACGCAAACAGGCGAAAAAGCGGCTACTCCGCAAAAAAGCAATAACAAAGTCCTCTTTTGGATTCTGGGCGGGTGTTTGGTACTTTTCGTTATCACCGGTCTTGTGATCGGGGGAATCGCGTACTGGAGCTACAAAAAAGTAAAAAAAGAAATCAAAGAAAACAAGCCCAAGCTGGAGCAGTGGGAAAATCAAATGGAAAAAATAAAGGAGGATGTCGAGAACCAAAAAGAGCAAGTGCAGTCAACCTTTGAGGAAGAGCCGCAGGCCGTGCCGAGCGGGGGCGAAGCAGGCATGCTTCCGGCAAACAGCGAGAGACAAATGGGCCATATCAAAAAAATCTATGTCAAGGGCGGGAAAAATTATCTTGATATTGACTACATTCAGTGGCTTACCGGCGAGGCGGCTGAAAAGGCAATGCGCGAAGACGGGGAGTGTCCGAAAACCGGCGAGTGTGTCGTGCTCAATGATTATTATATCCGAAACGTGAATCCGCTCATTCGCGCTTTCGAAATTTCGCCGGATGTTGAAATTTTTATGCAAACTTACGGCGCCGGGGAGCCGGGAGGAGACATCAGTTGGAATCAGCAGATTTCATTCAATCAATTCCGGAGCATATTCGACACCAACCGCAAACCCCATCTCAAAAACGTGCCTTATATCGTCGAAATCCAAAACCAGACAATCATCAAAGTAACCGAGCAGTATGTTCCGTGATGTTTCCTCTGATTATTTTATGAGACCAATTCAAATTCTCATTATCGATCTTGGTTCGCAATATACTCTCGTCATCGGACGGATGCTTCGCGAGCTTGGATACCGCTCAGCGATTTTTTCGCCGAGAAAAGCTGAAAGCTGGCTAAAAAATAATAGACCGAAAGCAATCATATTATCAGGCGGGAGTGCGAGCGTGTATGAGGATGGTTCGCCCCGACCGCCGAAGAATATTCTCAAGGCCAGTACTCCAATTCTCGGAATTTGCTACGGAATGCAGTGGCTTGCCCACGTACAGAACGGCTCGGTCGTGCCGCATCAGGAGAATAAAGAATACGGAAAAACCATTGCCGGATTTGACACAAAAGAAAAATTATTCAGCGGCATAAAAAAGCAAAGTGTTGTCTGGGCCAGTCACGGGGATAGCGTCGAAAAAGTTCCCAAAGGCTATAAAATAATCGCTCGCTCGAAAGACACAAACACAGTTGCCGCGATGGCGAATCCGGAAAAAAGGATTTGGGGAGTTCAATTTCATCCCGAGGTGACCCACAGCGAGGAAGGAAAAGAGATTCTTTTAAATTTTCTGGGGAAAATATCCGGCTGTCAAAAGGACTGGAAACCGGCCGATATCATAAACGAAATTCGAAATAAAACAGCCGGCGCGGCAAAAGGAAAAAAGGCAATCATTGGTTTTAGCGGGGGAGTGGATTCAACGACGCTTTCCGCCGTTCTTTCTGCCGTTTTTCAGAAAAATCTTTTGGCGGTCTCGATCGATACGGGTGCGCTTCGAAGAAACGAATTGGAGGAAATCGCGGGCAACGCGAAATCAGCCGGAGTGAATCTCAAAATTGTGAAAGCCGCAGGCCGTTTTCAAAAAGTGATTGGCAAAAACACCCACTCGGAACTCAAAAGAAAAAGGTTTAAAAAATTATACGGGCGGATTCTTGAAGAGGAAGCCAAACGCTTCAAAGCTGATTTTATTATCCAGGGAAGTCTAGCTACCGATCTCATTGAATCCGGATCAGCCGGAAAAGCCGATCTTATTAAGTCTCATCACAACGTGGGATTGAATCTCAAAATCAAAGAACTGCATCCTTTCCGGAACTTGTTCAAATATGAAGTTCGCGAGCTGGCCCGGCAGTTGAGATTGCCCGATTCCATTTCCGGGCGGCAGCCCTTTCCCGGGCCGGGACTTTTTATTCGGGTGATTGGCGAACCGCCCAAAAAAGAAAAACTTGAAATTGTCCGCTGGGCGGATGGGGAAGTGACAGATATTTTGAAAAAATACAAGCTATATGACGATATCTCTCAGCTCATTGTGGCGCTCGACTGTCACCGGACGGTTGGCATCAAGGGCGACGGGCGAGTCTATGCTTATTCAGTTATTGTTCGGGCAGTGAAAACGATGGACTTTATGACTGCGCACGGTGTTCAGTTTCCAGCGCACATCAGAAAAGAAATTTCGAGTGTTGTTACGCGTCATCCGAGAATTGTCCGTGTATTTTTCGACGAAACCGACAAACCGCCGGCGACGACAGAGATGGAGTAAATTGAAGTGAAAACATTTGCCCAAAATCCGATTTTGTGCTAGAATAACATACAGATAGCTAAAGAAAGCGGGTGATGCCCGCTTTTGTTTTTTTTGATTATCTCTATAGCGGGGGAAATGCGTAAAAACCATTCTCACTTCTGGCTTAAGTTTTTTGAGATTATTTTGCTGATAATCGCTTTTTTGACGGCAATTTTTTTGATAATGGCCGGGACGGAACAATATTGGCGAAAACCGAGAGTAGAGGTGAAAGTAGAGAGCCGCTCGGAAATAGATCCCAACGATTCAGTGGTTTTTTCTTTCAATCAACCGGTTAAACCGTCTGAAGTGGAACCGGAGCTGAAACTTTTTCCGCAAGCCGATTTCAAATTGTGGTGGAATGAGAATAATACGGAGCTGGAAGTCAGACCTGCGAATTATTTTGAACCGGGTCGAAACTATACGCTGGAATTACCAGTGCCAGACGGTCTTTTCAGGACAAGAACAAAAATTCAAAAATTTGATTTCAAGGTTCAGGATTTTCCGCAAGTGATCCTTGTTGTTCCAAGCAAAGAAGAAAGAAGCATAAGCATAAACTCTGATTTCAAGATTACTTTCGATCATTCAGTCCATGATTTCAATACGGATTTTGTGATCGAGCCCCAAAAAGGATTTCGGTGGGAAAGCGATGAAGGAAAAGAAACTTTCCGCGTCTTTTCTCAAGATAAATTGGATTACGAAACAACGTATGAAATGAAGATCATGGCTCAACCCGCCTCAAATGGCTCCCCGGCGCCCGTCCGGGAAGTATTTTCCGGAACGTTTCAGACCGAAAAAAAGCCGGAGCCTAAAATAATAAGAAGCAATTCGGCTGTTATTCCGGAAGAAGAAGTGATTGATCATGAAGCAAGAGTTGCTGATGGAAGATACATTGACATCAACTTGTCGAAGCAGCACCTTTCCATGTTTGAGGAGAGCAGGAGGCTGGGAACATACCGGATTTCCACTGGCAAACGGGGAATGGCAACGCCGACGGGAAATTTCAAGATCTTAGCCAAGCGCGGGCGGGCCTGGTCGGCGAAATACAAACTCTATATGCCGTATTTTATGCAATTCACTGGAGTGGGACACGGCATTCATGAACTTCCCGAATGGCTGGGTGGCTACAAGGAGGGCGCGGCCCATCTTGGGATTCCGGTTTCGCACGGTTGCGTGCGGCTTGGAATCGGACCGGCGGAAAAGGTCTATAATTTTTCCGATATTGGAATTCCGGTAGTTGTTCATTATTAAATTTGGAATTATCATAAATTTTTGATATCATTACGTTAGTTGAAATAAAGTAAGAATGTGAAAGGAGGTGTAATATGGGCATAAAATCATCATCGGATATTTTCTTCATTATGTCGGTGGCGGCGGTTTTGATGGCCGTCATCAGCTGGGCCGTGGAATCGATGTGGCTGGCGTCGACGCAGTGGCTTTTGGTGGGGATTATGGTTGGTGTTTGGGGTTTGTATTTGCGCCTTCGCGACATGCATGAGGGAAGCGGAAAAAAGAAATGAAAAAGAAACTTGCTATTTTCGATATCGACGGAACAGTTTTTCGAAAGAATCTTCACTTTGAGCTGATTGATGAGCTTTCCTGGAGAAAAATTTTTAGCAAGCGTGCAAGGAGCGTGCTTGTTCGCGCTTATGCTGATTGGCTGGAGCATCGCGGCACATATGAAGATTATCGGAGAAAAATTGTTCGCATTTATGAAAAAGAGCTGAAAGGCTGTTCTCAAAAGGATGTTGTTGGCGCAAGTAAAAAAGTGGCCGATTTCAACAAAGATCGAACCTATATTTTCACCCGCGATCTCGTGAAAAAACTTCGCAAAGAAAATTATATGATTATTGCCATATCCGGCTCTCCCATTGAGATTGTGAAAGAATACAACAAGTATTTGAAATTCGATGAAGTATTCGGGTCGGTTTATGAAACCGACGGGAAAGGAACTTATACCGGGGAAACAATTTTTGAGCCGGTAAAGCATAAAGGACATCTGGTTGGCCAGTATATTTCCGAAAAGGGATTGACTCTCGAAGATTCTTATGGAGTGGGGGATACGGAGTCCGATGTTGGATTTCTGAAAATGGTCGCGCGTCCAATCGCTTTCAACCCAAATCTCAATTTGGAAAGAGTGGCGAGAAGAAACGGCTGGAAGATTATTGTCGAAAAAAAGGACGTGATTTATGATATAGGAAACTTTAAGATTATTGGCTCCGTACCAAGTCCTGCGAAATAAATTAGCACGAAAAAGGGATTTGGCGCTGGGTTAATTGAAAACAGATGCCCAAGATGTGGAACGTAGAAGAATTTTTTGAGTGGATAGTCAAGAAAACCATCTGGTTTTATCTGCCGTTTTATGCTATTTACCGACTGGGCAAAGAATTGTTTCAGGAAATTTTTTCAGCTGAAAAGAAATGAAAAGAGCGGGTTTTGCGAGAAGAATAATAAAGATCGTTTCCGGAATACCAAAAGAAAAAACCGGCTAGGCCGGTTTTTTGAGATTTTAGATTTCACTTTATTTCACAGACTCTACAAACTTCTTGAACTGCTCCGGCTGTTTCATCGCCATCTGACTCAAAACTTTTCGATCAATGGCGATTTTTTTATCGGTGAGTTTTTTGATGAAACTTGAGTATTTTTCCCCGTGTTCGCGAAGAGCGGCATTGAGACGAAGAATCCAGAGGCTTCTAAAAGTTCTTTTTTTATTTCTCCGGTCACGGTAAGCATATTTTCCGGCTTTAAGCAGAGCTTCTTTGGCGGCGCGATAATGCGATTTTCGGCGCCACATAAAACCCTTAGCCTGTTTCAAAACTTTTTTTCGTCGTTTTAATGCAATTTTTCCGCGTTTGATTCGCGACATATTTAGCTATAGGGTAAATTTCTCAAAATATTCTCCGCGTCAGTTTTGAAGACTTGAAAATCCCGTCTTTTAGAACGGGTGGTTTTTCCTGATTCGCGAGCGTTGAAATGATCTTGCCCGACGTCTCGGCGCATAACTTTCTTGCGGACGGTGACTTTCACGCGCTTGGCGACAGATTTTCGGGTTTTCATCTTAGGCATAATGGTGTGATGCTAATCTGCGAATAAATGCCTGCCCGAAATGCTTTGATTGTTATCGAAGTGATTACAAAATAACAAGCTAATAAGTTTATCGGGGAATAACAAATGTGGACAGAGGCATTTCAAAGCAGGCGGGCTAATCAACGAATCACGAATTTATACTTTGAATTATTTAATGGGTATAATTATCACATTGAATCCCCCCGGAAATTTTTTGGTCTCTTGTTCAACCTTGTTTGGAACGGAAATTGACTGAATGAAATTGTTCAGGTTTTCTCTGGCAAGCGGCTGGTGAGCTTTTTCTCTTCCTCTCAAGCGAATTTCAATTTTCACCTTGTTTCCCCCGGATAAAAATTTCTCGGCCCGCTTTCTTCGCACTTCAATGTCATGTTCGTCGGTTCGAAGTCCCAATCGTATTCCTTTCACCTCGGTCTTTTTTTGCTTGGCTTTCTGATGTTGTTCCTCTTTGGCTTTCTGGTATTGGTATTTTCCAAAGTCTATAATCTTCACAACCGGCGGACGGGCATTGGGGACAATCTCGACCAAGTCCAGCTCTCTTTCCTGAGCCATCTGCAAAGCCTCGTCCGTTGGGACAACCCCAACCTGCTTACCATTTTCATCAATGAGCCTTACCGGCGAAAGGCGGATATATTCGTTGATTCTGATTCGCGGTCCCCGGAATTTCGGCCGGGGACGGAAATATCTTCGTCTTATATGTTTTGTTTTACTAATTAGAATTGGAGATGATGGGAATTGAACCCATGTCCAAATTTGATTCCTTCAAAATATTCTACAAGCTTAGCCGGTTTATTTTGACTAACTTGTTAAGTATAAAACAGGCAAAACCTTAACAAGCCGTTCCCGATTTTTGTGTCATGAATTGCCTCGAGAAAAAATAATTCATCAATCCTAATATATGACACCGAGTGATCGCCTATTAGGAGTGAGCGACTCGATGGCTATCGCGAATTAGGCAATAGCGGAAGCGTAAGCAGGGGCAAATGCGTTGGCAAATGCTTGCTTAGCCTTTGAAAATAAGTTTGCACTTATAGTCGTTGATATAGAGTTTAACGAGATCAATATCATGCTCGACTTGCATATTTTGAGAGAACAAATTGTCGAAACCGTTCATCCCCGCCCGCATCGCTTTAGATAAAACGGTGCCGGCGGGACCGCCGTTTATGATTTCAAAGCTCTTGCAATTTTTCTATCACTTTCTCTTTTTCGTATTACTTCCCGCTTGTCATGTTTCTTTCTGCCCTTTCCTATGCCAAATTCCAGCTTCAAAAGACCTCGTTTAGTATACACCCGAATGGGCACAAGTGTCAACCCTTCAGCCCGGGATTTTCCTATTAAACGGGCAATTTCAGCTTTATGCAGGAGTAGTTTTCGTGGTTGAGTTGGGTCATAATTTTTTACCTCTCCTGCGTGCTTATATAAAGGAATATTGGCGTTGGTGAGATATAACTCATTTCCCTTTACTGTCACGAAACTTCCCTTGAGGCTGATGTGTCCTGTCTTCACCGACTTCACCTCAAATCCGTGCAAAACCAACCCGGCTTCATATTTGTCGGAAATGTCGTAGTCGTAATTGGCTCGTTTGTTCACTGCTAAAACGCTCATACTCTAATTAAAGCGGGAAATTGATTTTTAGGCAATAAAACTGCTATACTGAAAAATATGAAATCTCAAATTCAACAACTTATTCAACAAGCCATCAAATCCGCTTTTGGAATTGATTTTGATATTGATAAAATAAATGTTGATTATCCGCCGGAGGGGATAGGGGATTATTCGACAAATGTGGCGTTGCTCTTGGCAAAAGAAGTCGGGAAGAGTCCGATGGAAGTGGCGGAAGAACTTCGCAAAGGTTCAACCTTAGCAGTTGCTAAGGTTGAACCTTTGCTTGCGTTCGAAAAAATCGAAGTTGCCCTGCCCGGCTTTTTGAATTTTTATCTTTCGGAAAAATCAATTCAGCAAGCTGTATCTCAAATAAATAAATCAGAAAATAATTTTGGTAATTCAGAAATCGGGACTGGCAAGAAAATTCATCTCGATTTCGTATCGGCGAATCCGACCGGGCCGGTGCATATTGGAAACGCGCGAGGCGGTCCGCTGGGGGACACGCTTGCGAATGTTTTTGCGAAATGCGGGTATGAGCCGTATCGAGAATATTATGTGAACGATGCGGGCAAGCAGATCGATATTTTGGATCGTTCATTTGCGCCAGACGAACAAGCGCAATACAAAGGAGAATATATTGAACATTTAAGAAGTAGAATCGACGAAACGGATTCTAAGAAAGCGGGAGAACAAGCAGTAAAAATAATTTTGGAAGAGATCGTAAAGCCTTCGATGGAAAAATTCGGGATCAGGTTTGATAATTATTTCTCCGAAAAAGAACTGCAGGAAAGCGGCAAAGTGGATGAAGTGATGAATGTTTTGAGAGAGAAAGATTTTATTTACGAAAAAGACGGTGCGCTTTGGTTCAAATCTACTCAATTTGGCGATGATAAAGACAGAGTGGTTCAGAAATCCACCGGTGAAAAAACATATTTTGGATCGGACATTGCCTATCACAAGGAGAAATTAGATCGAGGATTTGATAAACTAATTGACATCTGGGGTGCCGATCACCACGGAGATATAGCGAGAATCAAGGGAGCGATGGAAGCGCTGGGGTGTAAAGATAAACTGGATGTAATTCTCACTCAATTTGTGCGAGTTCTGAAAGACGGAAAAGAAATGAAGATGTCGAAGCGCGCGGGAACTTATGTGAGCGTTGATGATTTGATTGACGAAGCCGGAAAAGACGCGACCAGATTTTTCTTTTTGATGCACAGCGCCGACACGCATATGACTTTTAATTTGGATCTTGCGAAAGAAAAAAGTGAGAAAAATCCCGTCTATTATGTCCAATACGCCCACGCGAGGATCGCGAGCATCTTGCGGAAAGCGGAAAAACTGAACCTAACACTCGATGTTAGGTGCGTCCTAACATTGAATGTTAGAGAGCGCGCGTTGATTTTCGAACTTCTGAAATTTCCAGATCTCGTCGAGGAAATTTCCCAAAATTACGCTGTTCACCATCTTCCGCAATATGCAATCGGGCTTGCGGATAAATTCCACTCGTTCTATGACGAATGCCGAGTGATTGATGAAGAGAATTTGGAATTAACGGCCGCGCGATTAGAGCTCGTAAAAGCGGTAAAAATAGTTCTGGCGGAGACTTTGAGGTTAATGAGGATTTCCGCTCCCGATAAAATGTGAAGGTCTTTACGAATTACGAATTGAGTACGAATATACGAATAAGTTATCGTTCGTACGTTCGTATATTTGTAAAGCGAAGCGTATTCGTAATTCGTAGATAATTTTATGAACGACTATTACAATAACAGTCCTAAGAAAATAATGTTTCTCGACATCGAGACTCTTCCCGCGCCGGAGCATATGCACGAAGTATTGCGGGAAATTCACGAATTTCGGAAGAAGAAAAAAAGAAGAAACGGGGAGAAATATTCGGTGAGCTTCGAGCAGTTTTTGGCCGGAACGGGGCTCGACGGGACTTTTGGGAAAATATTTTGCATCTCGTACGCAATTGATGATGGGATGGTGCATTGCATTTGCAGTGAAGACGAAAAGAAAATTTTGGAAAGCTTTTGGGAAGCGGCGGAGGACGTGGATTTGTTTGTCGGATTCAACGTGATGGATTTTGACTTGAAATATGTTGTCCAGAGGTCAATGGTGCACGGCGTGAGGCCGAGAACAAAAGTTCGCTTAAGCTTCGCCCGCTATCGGAGCGAACCGATTTATGACCTAATGCATGAGTGGAACCAGTGGAGCCAGCGGAGCGGAGTCTCGCTCGACGTGCTCGCGCGGGCCTTTGGAATTGAATCATCCAAAACCAAAATGGACGGCTCGGAAGTTTATTCCTATTACAAAAAGGGAAAAATCAGGGAAATCTGCGACTACTGCAACGCGGATGTGGAGGTAACGAGGAAAATTTATAGGAAAATGAATTTTGAGGGATGAAAAAATACTTCACCGTTTTCAAAACCAGCTGGGCGAATGAGCTGGAATGCCGGTGGATGATATTTTGATTGACGAAGTGGAGATTTCGGACGTCGTAAGAAAAATATTCAGCGATAATGCAAAAAACTGATCTCAAAAAAGTTACCCCTTACCTCTGGGAAATTCCGAAAAAACACTGGGACAAGATGAATGTTCCGGCGAGGGTTTATGCGGATGAAAAACTGCTTGAGAAAGTTTTTGAGGATCGGTCGATCGGGCAGTTGATTAACGTCGCGACGCTTCCAGGGATTCAAAAATGGGCTCTGGCAATGCCGGACATTCACGAAGGCTACGGATTTCCGATCGGGGGAGTGGCGGCTTTTGACTTGGATGAAGAAATTATTTCACCGGGCGGGGTGGGCTACGACATAAATTGCGGAGTGCGGCTTTTGAAATCGCAAATAACTTTCAAGGAGATTAAAGACAAAATATTACCGCTTGTGAATCAGATACAAAGAGACGTGCCATCGGGACTGGGGTCGCGGATGAGGGATAAATTGAATAATATTCAACTGAATCGTGTTTTGGAAAACGGAGTTAAGGAATTGGTCGGACAGGGAATTGGGGAAAAACTTGATTTTGAAAATTGCGAGGAATATGGTTCAATGAAAAACGCCGATCCGGAGAAAGTGAGCGAGCGGGCCAAAAATCGCGGAAAAGACGGGCTGGGAACATTAGGTTCGGGAAATCATTTTTTGGAAACGCAAAGAGTGGAAGAAATTTTCGATGAAGAAGTGGCGAAAAAGTTCGGATTATTTTTGGGGCAAGTGACAATTATGATCCATTGCGGTTCGCGGGGATTGGGTCATCAGGTGGCGACGGATTATATTCGGGAATTTTTGAAATATTCGCAGAAAAATAATATCCGGCTCGCTGACAGGGAATTGGTTTATGCTCCGATAGGAAGCAAAGAAGGAAAAAATTATCTGGGGGCGATGGCGGCGGCGGCCAATTTTGCCTGGGTCAATCGGCACACGATTTCCCACAATGTTCGCGGAGCTTGGAAAAGAATTTTGGGAGATAGCGGTGGAAAACTGGAATTACTCTATGATGTCGCCCACAATATGGCAAAATTCGAGGAGCACGGGGTAAACAAGGAAAAAAAATGCTTTGCGTCCATCGAAAAGGAGCCACAAGAGCTTTTCCGGCGGGAAGAAAAGAATTGCCGGAACATTTCAGGAACATCGGCCAGCCGGTCATTATTCCCGGTACTATGGGAACGGCTTCTTATGTTCTCGTCGGCGCTCAAGAAGCAATGAATCAAACTTTTGGAAGCGTTTGCCACGGAGCGGGACGTATCATGAGCCGAAAAAAAGCTAAAAAAATTGTAGATATAGGACAATTGCGAAAAGAGTTAGAACAAAAGGGCATTGTAATTCGGGTTGCCTCGCGAGGAGAACTTGGCGAAGAAGCGCCGATTGCTTATAAGGATATTGATAATGTGGTAAATGTCGTCCATGAAGCCGACCTCGCGCAAAAAGTTGCAAGACTCCGGCCGTTGGGAGTGGTGAAAGGATAGAAAAGTTCAAAATTTAGAGCGTAAAGTTCAAAATCCTGGTGTCGCTTGCCTTACTGGCGAAGCGGGCTTCGCGATATTTTTTGTTTTATATAAGCCTAAATATACTGTTATTCACAAAATAGCGATTGACACTGACAGAGGAATAGTGATATAGTGATATTGTTAGTAGCTGGTATATTGTATTTAGTATTTCGTATAGCTTTTTTAATAAAAAAATATTAGATACCAAATACTAGATACTAAATACTTAATACCAAAAAAACTATGCAAAACTTAACAGACAAGCAAAGTTTAATTTTGGAAACTATCAGGGAAATAACCGATGGCGGACAGGGGAATCCGACAACCTATAAAATCAGCAAATATCTTCAAAAAAAGGGAATGAAATACGAGTCAGTGAAAAGCGTCGCGCAGGTGGTTGAGGCTCTCGAGAAAAAAGATCTGCTGAAGCGTGATGTTTTTAGGAAGCTATATCTCGTTGAAAATGAAAATCTCCCGGCCGGCCTCGAAGGAGCTCTTCGGATTCCGGTCTATGGTTTAGCTTCAGCTGGAGACGCGCTGGCTTTTGCGGAAGATAATGTGGACGGCTATCTTCAAATTTCGGAAAGTCTCTTAAAACCCAGCATGAAAGCAAAACTTTTTGCGGTGAAAACTTTGGGAGACTCGATGAATAAAGAAGATATTAATGACGGAGATTATGTAATTTTTGAGAAAAAGGATTCGGATTTCAATTACGACGGGAAAATCGTAGTCGCGGTCGTGAACGGATTGGCGACTATCAAGCATTTTCGAAAACTTGGAAACGGCGTCATCGGACTTTTTCCAAGCTCCACCAATTCTTTCCACCAACCGATCTATATCCACGAGTCGGATTCGTTTATGATCGCGGGAGTTTTCCGAAAAGTTTTGCCGGTAAAGTTTATCAGCCTATGAATGACGAATGTTGTAAAAGGTTAAGTCTTGAAGAATGGGACAAAAAAGAAATCGTCTGGCGCGATAAGCCGTTTTACAAAGACCGCTACTGGTCCTTTATTCACGTGCCAATAGGTTTCGGAAAAAAAATCGTTCGGGGGCTTGAAAAAATCAAAGAAGCGGGACTTGCGGCCGAGCCAATGGTGCTTTCAAAGTGCGATAACCTCTGGGGAGGGGAAATGCTTATTCCCGTAAGTAAAAAAACGGATATTTTTGAAACAGAACTCCTCACCGGAAAATTTTTGATACGGCTCTTTGAGGGGCACTACGGCGATATGCGAAAGTGGATCAAAGAAACCAAGAAATACTGCCGAGAAAAGGGCTTTTTGCCTAAAGAATTCATCTTCTGGTACGCCACCTGCCCCAAATGCGCGAAAAAATACGGCGACAAAGTGCAGGTGGTGGTGTTTGCGAGAGTAGAGTAATTTTGCCTTTTCTTTTATGACCCATTATAATAATAAGGCACTTGTAGAAGGGGTGCCTCTTTTTAACTAAAAATAAAATTTTATGCCTTCAGCTTTCAAGAGACCATCATGGGATTCTTATTTTCTCGCCCTGGCCAAAATGGCCGCGTCTCGTTCAACCTGCCTTTCGCGCCCGACCGGTTGCGTGATTATACGTGATAAGCAGGTATTGTCCACTGGATACAACGGTTCCATGCCGGGAGTTCCGCACTGCTCTGATGAAGGAGTATGCTACCGCCGAAGCATCAAAGCTCCGGATCACGCTAAATACGATTTTTGTCGAAGCATTCATTCAGAAGCTAATGCTATTGCTCTCGCGGCCCGCTGTGGAATCAGTATTGAAGGTGCCACGGCCTATTTCACTCTTTTTCCCTGTTATGTTTGCACCAAGCTTTTAGTTCGGGCAGGAATCCGCGAAATTGTTTATGAAATCGGCTATGAGTCAAAGCATGTTAAACGGGACAAACACTGGCGGGAAGTGGTGGAAGAAGCGAACGTCAGGATCCGACAAGTGAAGCTTTCCAAGGAGGACAAAAAATGGTTCAAGGGTTTTTTGGAGGATGATACATCGAGGAGGAGACTGCCGAGCACGTAACACACATAACATGAAACACATAAGACGTAATTAAAGAATATGATATTAGGAATCAAAGAACTTCCTCGTCTCATAAAAGAAAAAAAACTTATTGAAGGCTTATCCGAGCGTGAGCTGGAAAATCCTGAAGGATCCGGTTTTGATTTGCGGATGGGGGAAGTATATGAACTGGAGGGTTATGGTTATTTAGGCCTTGAAGAAAGAGAAACACCTAAATCAAGTCTGGTCGCGAAATATGACTCTAAAAAAGTGGCTTCCTATATCTTCGAGCCGGGGAAATATTATCTCATCAAAACCGTGGAAAAAGTGAATCTCCCGATTGATATCGCGGGAATAATTTTCCCGCGAACGACTCTTTTCCGGTCAGGACTCGCGCTTTTTAATGGAATCGTGAATACCGGTTATCAGGGTGAGCTCACATTTGGTCTTTGCAATCTCGGAAAATCGAATATCAAAGTCGACATGGGTGCACGGGTTGTCCATATCACTTTCCACGAAGTTCGGGGAGAGGGCAGTCAGTATCGCGGCCAATGGCAGGGCGGGAGAGTGACGACGGAAGGGAGGGAGACACAAATTTAGCTTATGAAAAAAAGAAAGAGAGGATTATTTATTGTTCTTGAAGGTTTGGATGGATCCGGTACTACTACTCAAGCTAAGCTACTGGTGATCTCGATCCCAAATGGCTCTATGAGATAAATAAAAATTTTCGCCCGCCTGATTCAACTTTTTATCTTCGCGTTTCGCCGAAAGAATGTCTGCGAAGAATCGCGAAAGCGCGCATCCGGAAAGAATTTTTTGAAAAAGAAAAAAAACTGGCAAAGGCTCAGAAAGAATACAACTTGATGGGAAAAAGCTTTCCTAATTTCTATGTCATCGACGGAGAGAGAAGCGTTGAAGATATTTTTGAAGATATTAAAAAGATCATTAGCAGAAAATTAAAATAAATGAAGTATGAGCCGACAATCGGCATGGAAGTGCACGTGGAGCTTAAAACCGCTTCCAAGATGTTTTGCGCGTGCAAAAATGAGCTGGAGCTTGACCGGGTGCCGAACAGCAACATTTGCCCGGTTTGCACGGGCCAGCCCGGGGCGCTTCCAGTTGCAAACGAAAAAGCAATTGAATATGTTGTGAAAGCCGGCCTTGCTCTCAATTGCAAAATTGCAAAAATTTCCAAATTCGACCGCAAAAACTATTTTTATCCCGATCTTCCCAAGGGATATCAAATTTCCCAGTATGACCAGCCGATATGCGGGGGTGGATATTTAATAATAGGTAAAAAAAGAATTGATATCACGCGCATTCATCTTGAAGAAGATACCGGAAAACTCCTTCATCAAAAGGGGACTGACTTTAGCCTCGTTGATTTCAACCGCTCGGGAATTCCGCTTATGGAGCTTGTGACAGAACCGGATATTGAATCAGCCGAGGAAGCCAAGAAATTCTGCGAGGAACTGCAGCTCATTTTGCGCTATCTCGGAATTTCCGACGCTGATATGGAAAAAGGACACATGCGTTGCGAAGCGAATATTTCTATTTCTCGAAAAAAGACTGAAAGAGGCACCAAGGTTGAAATAAAAAACCTAAATTCCTTCAAATCAGTTGAGAAAGCCATTGATTTTGAAATCAAAAGACAGATGGAGGTGCTTGAAGAAAGAAAAAAAATTATCCAAGAAACAAGAGGATGGGACGAGAGCAAAATGCAGACTTTCTCGCAAAGGGAAAAGGAATCCGCCCACGATTATCGCTATTTTCCCGAACCGGATTTGCCGCCGCTTGAGTTCAGCGAAGATTACGTGAATAAAATCCGAGCAGAACTTCCCGAACTTCCAGCGCAAAAGATCATAAGATTTCGCAGCGAATACAAACTGCCGGAGTATGACGCCGAAGTTCTTTCGCAGGATAAAGAAACAGCGGAATTTTTTGAGGAAGCGGTGAGCGAAGCTTGCGAGTTATGCTCGTCCCTCACCAAATCAAAAAGGAGTAAAGAAGATGGTTTTGATTTGGTGAGGGATAAAGATGATGGTAAATTAGCCAAGCTCACAGCCAATTATATTATTTCAGAGTTGAAAAAATATTTAAATGACAAAGTCGGAATAAAAGATCTCAAGATAACGCCCGAAAATTTCGGTGAACTTATGAGTATAATTTCTAAAAGTAAGATAAATTCTAGCACGGCACAAATGGTTCTTGCGGAAATGGTAAGAACCGGCGCCGATCCGGAACATATCATCGCGGAGAAAAATTTGGGACAAATCGAAGACGATTTGGAGATAGAAAAAATTGTGGAAAAAGTAGTTTCTGAAAATTCCCAACCAGTTGCGGACTTCAAGGCCGGCAAGCAGGCGGCCTTGCAATTTTTGCTCGGACAAGTTATGAAGGAGAGTGAGGGGAAAATTAACCCCAAAGTTGCCTTGGGTATTATGAAAGCAAAATTAAATAAATAGTGTTAAGCTAACTGAAACTTAGGAGGAGGTGACTGGCGATGGAGGCGAGTGTGAAAGTGGAATTCTATTCAATTATCGGTGGGCCTGAAAATGTGCCCGTGTGCAAGTTTGTACATCTGCGGTGCATTTTGGCAAAAGGCAATCAGCGCAATTGTGCGCTCGGAGACGGCTGTAAAAAATTGATCAATGAAATGGACTATAAACTTGCCGGGGATGCCTGGGTATGTAAGTCTTGCGAGGAGCCATTTGGCAGCAAGCACAGCCCCTCTTGTGGTATAGGAGGGCGAGGGGCATGGTGATGTATTGATTGGTGAAACAGGCCTGGGGAATATCCTCGGCCTAAAATCTGCCTAAGTACTAAAATAAAATTACGGAATCTTTAAAAGGAAAATCAATTTTGGAAGTCCAGCAGTTCAATCGGGAAATTCTTAATGATTTGTTTGCTGAAGCCGACCGTATGCAGATTATGTGCGAGTATCTGGATGATAATCATGTTTCAGGAGAAGATAAAAAATGGTGCGAGGGTATCTGGAAGAAAATGGCAGAAAAGAGAATTGCTCTCCTGTTTTATGAACCGAGCACCCGCACGTGGTCATCTTTTTTTGTCGCGGCGGAGAATCTTGGCGCGAGAGTTATGGCTATTCCGCCGGCGCGGCAATTCTCTTCAGTTGTGAAAGGTGAGACCGTGAAGGATACAATCGCGATGTTCTGCGGGTATGGAGTTGATGCCATTGTGATGCGGACGGATAAAGAAGGAATGGCGCGCGAAGCGGACGAGGCGGCGCGGGCGAGCGGGCGAACGGTTTCCATCATCAATGCGGGTGACGGAGCAGGTCAACATCCAACACAGGCGCTTCTTGATCTTTACACGATTAAAAGATTTTATGATAACGAACTTAAGAAAAACATTCATAGCGAGAGAATCAATATAGCCTTTGTGGGGGATCTCGCAAACGGGCGCACAGTTCGCTCTCTTGCTTATCTCCTTAACAAATATCAGGATTCGGAAAAACTGGAATTCTTTTTTGTCTCACCTTCAGTTCTCAAAATGAGGGACGACATCAAAGAATATCTTAAGAAGAAAAAAGTGAAATTCACAGAATACGAAAAACTGATTGACGTCGCGAATAAAATTGATGTGTTTTATATGACGCGGGTGCAAAAAGAAAGACTCGGAGGGATTCAAGTGGATTATGATTTTATCAGAAACAATTGTTCGATAACCAAGGAAGTCGTGAAAAAATTGAAAAAGGACGTGATTGTGATGCATCCTCTGCCTCGCGATCCGGCCTTCGGCGAAATTCCGGAATGGTTCGACAACGACCCGCGGGCAAAATATATCCAACAGGCGGAAAACGGACTTTATGTCCGAATGGCGCTTCTCAAGAAAGTACTCTTAGGATAAAAAGGCTTGTAAAAAGGAAAATTGAGAGAAACCGGGCTGGAGCAAAGTCTCCGGCCCAATTTATTTTAAATAATTTGAGACTTTTTTTAAGATACTGCCATTGTTTCTAAACCACTTAATTCTTTTGTCTCTTTTGAACCAAGCCATTTGGCGTTTGGCGTAATTTTTTTCGGCATGGATAACTTTTTTGATAAGTTCAGCTTTGGATATTTTATTTTGGAGATATAAAGGAATCCAGAAATAGGCGAGGCCGAAAGATTGAATTTTTTTCCAGCTTAATTCCTGCTTGCGTAGCTTTCTTACTTCTTCAATCGTTCCTTGCTTGAAACGGAATTTAACGCGCTTCTCGATATTTTTATAAAGTTGTTCGCGGGATAATTTTATGCCGATTTGGAGAAATTGATATTTGTTATTCTGACCAGATCCCTCGACTACGCTCGGGATGCCAGCAAGAACTGGCACTTTTTTTATTGATTTACATATTTCGATGGCGCGGATGAGGCGGACTTTGTTTTTTGCGTCGATATTTTTTGCCCTTTCGGGATCTAATTTTTCAAGCATCGCGAAAAGTTTTTCGGTGGAATATTTTTCGAGCTTTTTTCGCAACTTCCAATCAGGTTTGACTTCTGGAAAATTTATGTCATCAATGATCGCCGAAATCCAGAATCCAGTCCCACCGCAGATGACGGGAAGTTTCCCGCGCTTCAGGATATCCTTGATAATTTTTCCGGCTTGTTTTTTAAATTTGGCGACGTTGTAATTGGCACGGGGACTGGCAATAGAAATCATGTAGTGAGGGATGCTACAAGACATAAAAGCATTGCTATTTTCGCGAGATCCCTCACGAAATCTAGCTTCGCTAGATTTATTCGGGACTACGCGAGATCTTCGATCTCGCTTCGCCTTTCCAGTCCCGATATCCATCCCGCGATAAATCTGCCGGCTGTCAGCGGAAATGATTTCACCGTTGAACTTTTTAGCCAGTTTAATGGCAATATCGGACTTTCCCGATGAAGTCGGACCGAGAATGACGAGGATTTTACGACTACTTGACATAATTTTATATATATAAGCTATGTTTTAATGTTGTTTATTTTCCAAACGAAGGGAGGATAGTAAAACAAATGGAGGAAACGGGAAATAAAACAAGTTGTGGTCGTTGTGGGGAACAAAAACCCATAGAGAGAGTGATTAAGTTAATAAACCCCCGAACTGGCGAGGTAGAGGAAAAGTCACTCTGCGAGGAATGCTATGAGGAGTATCTTAACTTCGTAGCTAGTAGCCTCCTACCATAATTATGGGTGGCTACATGGTTAATCTTCACTTTATATAGGGCCTCTGTCGCTGTCGGCATGACGGCCCTTTTTAATTTCTCCCTCCATCCCAAATGCTTTCACTTTTGTGATTTTGACTTTTGCGAAATTCCCGACGGGGATTTTTTTGTCGGAGGAAAACATGACTTTCTTTTGGGTGCGGGTGTGAGCGAGGTATTTTTCTCTCCAAGGTTCGACCTTTCCCTTCCCCGACTTTTCGTCGGGGAATTCCTCAAGGTCGAACCTTCTATCGACTAAAACTTCAACTACTTTTCCAACGTATTTTTTGTTATTTTCCAGCGCGGTTTTTTCGAGGATCTTCGTCAAAACTTTTTCCCGGCGGGCTTTTTCTTTTTTTGAGACATTGTCCTTTAGTTTCCAAGCAACGGTTTCGGGGCGGGGGGAGTATTGGGAGATATAGGCCATATCGAATTTCATTTCGCGAAGGAGTTTAGCCGTGTTTTCAAATTGATTTTTCGTTTCGCCGGGAAAGCCGACGATAATGTCGGTGGAAATGGCAGGGGGCAACTTTTTTTCTGTAGGTGTCCGACCGCCGACCGTATCAGACTGCGGTCGGACACCTACAAACTCCGCGCGGATTTTCTTGATAAGTTTTTTATAGTGAGCGACTGAATAATGCCGGTTCATTTTCTTGAGAATTGCATCATCTCCTGACTGCGCCGGCAAGCTGATATACTCGCAGATCTTCTTGCTCTTAGCAATAGTTTCAATCAGTTCGTCGGACATGTCTTTAGGATGGGAAGTGAGGAAAGTTATCCAGAAGCGGCCGGGAATTTTTTCGATGAGATGAAGAAGTTTTGGAAAATCTATTTCTTTGTCATTCTGACCGAAGCGAAGCGGAGTGGAGGAATCTGCGTGCGGAAGCAGTGGCTTGCTATTTGCTGATGCATGCAGATCCCTCGACTGCATCCCGACTAAACCGTCGAGATTCCGCTCGGGATGACAATAGTAGGAGTTAACGTTTTGGCCAAGCAATATAATTTCTTTATAGCCTTTATTCGCAAGGTGTTTTACTTCCTTCAGAATATCTTCCGCGGGTCTTGAATATTCGCGTCCGCGGGCGCAGGGGACGACGCAATAGGCGCAGAAATTATCGCAGCCGGTCATGATAGGAATATATGCGGTATAAGAATTTGTGTAGCGCGGAGTGATTTTGAGGTAATCGCTTTTGTCATTGCGAGCGTAGCGAAGCAATCTCGCGTTTTCTTGTATTGTTCGGGATTGCTTCGTCGCTACGTTCCTCGCAATGACAAATAAAATTTTCTTGGGAAAATCTTTGATTATGGTAAATAAATCAACCTTGTCTTTCAGTCTTCGCTGAACATCTCTCTGGTGCGCCAAACAGCCGGTGAGAATTATTTTTTTCTCCGGATATTTTTTGCGAAGATTGTTTATTTGTCCATAAACACGATCTTCAGCGCTTTGGCGCACGCCGCAGGTGACAAATATGACTAAATTAGCCTCATCGATTGACGAGGCTTGTTTAAGTTTATATTTTGCGAGTATTGCGGAAACTCTTTCGGCGTCGGAATGGTTCATTTGACAGCCGAAAATCTTGATATAATACTTCATTGCAAAATCATTTCTTGTCCTTAAGCTCTTTTTTTATTTTTTCTAAAAATTTCTCAATTTTCATTACACCAAGATTCCCCTTTTCCCGGTCTCGTACCGCGATGGACCTTGATTTCTGCTCTTTCTCTCCTACGATGAGCATATAGTTGATTTTTTGGTTTTGAGCGGCGCGGATACGTTTGCCAAGTGATTCGGAAGACTCGCGAATAATTGAGCGAATATCGCTAGCTAATAGGAGCGAATTTATTTTTTGCCCATAAGTATTATACTTTTCTGAAACCGGAATGACTTCAATCTGAAGAGGAGATAGCCAAAGAGGGAAAGCGCCGGCAAAATGTTCGATTAGAATTGCCAAGAAACGCTCATATGAACCGAGAATTGCTCGATGAACCATGATAGGATTTTCTTCCTTGCCTTTTTCGTTTATATAATTTAGGTTAAATCGTTTTGGGGTTGCAAAGTCAAGCTGAACCGTTGGAATTTGTATTTCTTTTCCAAGCGTGTCGCGAAACATAAAGTCCAGCTTTGGTCCGTAAAGCGCCGCCTCGCCCTCCCGCTTAATAGCTTTTAAATTCATTTCGTCCGAAATTTCTTTCAGCATCTTTTCGCACTTGTCCCAATCCTTTTTCTCTCCAATATATTTTGAGAAATCGCTATAATCGCGAACAGAAAGAGATACCCAGTGTTTGCCCCATAAACCTAAAGATTTATAAAAATCCCGGATTATTTTTACCATATTCTTCATTTCATCTTTTACTTGTCCTAAGCGGCAAAAAGAATGTCCATCTTCCACAGTGATAGCGATCACCCGGTTGAGACCGCTGATTTCTCCGGGTTTTTCATCACGATATTGTTTGTTTGATTCCATATAACGAATAGGTAAGTCGCGGTAAGATCTTTTTCTCGAAGCATAGATTTGAATTTGATGAGGACACTGAACTGGTTTTAACACATAATTTTGTTTATGGTGGGATTCGACGTTGAATAGTTCGTCGCCGAACTTCTGCTTGTGTCCCGATTTTTCAAAAAGGTCAATCTTGGCAAGATGAGGGGTTGATACTTTTTGAAAACCATAAGAACGGCAGATTGACTCCACGTGTTTTTGAAGCTCATCTATAATAATTGTTCCTTTGGGAGTAAATAACGGCAGTCCGGGTCCCACTAAATCTGAAAAGCAGAACAGATCCAGCTCTTTGCCAAGCTTCCGGTGATCTCTTTTTTCCGCTTCAGAAATCATCGCGAGATACTGCCTCAACTCCTTCGGATTCGAAAAGGCGACTCCATAAATCCGCTGGAGCATCTTGTTTTTTTCGTCGCCTTTCCAATAGGCGCCGGAAATTTTTGCGAGCTTCATAGCTTTTGGGTTGATTTCGCCGGCTGAATCAATGTGCGGACCAGAGCAGAGATCTACAAATTTTCCGGTTCGATAAATGGTTACGGTTTTTGCCCGGGGGTTTTCTTTTTTTATGTCTTTTATTAGCTCAATTTTATAGGGCTGCTTGGCTTTCTTGAAATCTTTCAAAGCTTCTTCAACTGAAATATTCGCTTTTTCAAATTTATAATTGGCCTTAATGATTTTTCTCATTTTTTCCTCCAAAATTTCCAAATCCTCTGGAATGAGAGTTCGGGGAAGGTCAAAATCATAATAGAATCCGTTTTCGACGGCTGGGCCGATTCCGAACTTTGCGTCCGGAAGCATTTCATAAACCGCCGCGGCGAGAATATGGGCGAGAGAGTGGCGAAGAATTTCTATTTTGGGTGGCTTTTTCATAGATTATTCTCAAAAGTTACGGTTTAATAGTAATATCAAATCAGCTTACTTGCAAGGTTTTATTGATATATTGTTTTATTGGTGAGTTTCCGCCAAAGGCGGATCAGCCTATGGCTGAAACGGGCTAACGAGTTGGTTTAAAATATATTAGACAAGCAGCTTAGAATAATTTAGTATTAAGATAAGAAAATTCGAGATATCAAATGACTTCATTTCAGCGAGGCATTAAGCGCGTAGCAATTATTCTTGTTTATATCGCAATAATCTCCGTGATAGCTACGGCTCTTTATTATCTTTTCCGTGCCAAGCCGACTTGCACCGACGGAAAGCGTAATCAGGGGGAGGAGAAAATTGATTGCGGCGGTCCTTGCGCCAAATGCGAAGAAATTCCAAAAATTGAGAATATCCAAATTTTGCAAAAAGCGCTCATTCCAGCCGGACCGGGCAAATATGATGTTTTGGTCAAGATCAAAAATCCAAACGCTTTATTTGGAGTTGCCGGGCTTGATTACTCTTTGAATTTTCTTAATCAGGAAGGGATAATTGTTGAAAAAAGAGATGGCTCGTCATTTATTCTGCCAGCTCAGACAAAATATGTACTTGAATTCAATATTGCTCTTGGGGAAAAGCCAGAATCCTTTGTTTTCAATGTGAGGTCGTTTCGATGGCAGAAGTTTTCTGAATCCGAAGAGCCGAACGTGGTCGTATATGGAAGAGAAGTCAGTCTGCCGGGAAGCATAGGAGAACCTACCCAGCTCAAAGCCAAAATTCAGAATCGCAGCAATTATGATTTTAAAAAAGTGACAACAAAAGTGGTTTTTAAAGACGTGGAAGGAATGCCAGTTGCCGTCAATCAGACAGACAGCAATGATGTGCGAGCCAATGAAGAAAGAGAAGTAATTTTTAATTGGAACACCGTTTTGCCCAAAAATATTGATCTGCAAAGTATTGAAATCGAGCCGGAAGTCAATGCCTTTGGCAGTGAGAATTTCATGAAAAAATATGGCTCTCCGGAACAATACCAGAGTTACGATGTTGATGATGCGAAATGAGAAAAATCTTCAAACTTGACTGGCTGTTATTTATATCAACAATACTGCTTGTTACGCTGGGCTTGGCTGTTCTTTATCCGATTAGTTATGACGGGAAGGATACGAGCCAGGATCACTTTTTCCGCCAGCTGATGTATGCCGGCGTTGGTCTCGTCGTTTTCTTTTTGTTTTCTTTTTTTGATTACCGCGGGCTCAAGAGCTATTCTAAGGTTTTATTTTTAGTAGGTCTTTTTTTATTGTTTTTGGTATTAATTTTTGGGAAAGTTATTCGTGGTACCACAGGCTGGCTTGATTTTTATGGAATTCATATTCAACCGGCAGAACTATTCAAGATGATTATTGCCATAGCACTGGCTAAATATTTTTCCGTTCACTCAAGAACGATTCATGAGCCAAAGCATATATTTATATCCTTGGTTCCGCTGGCCTTTTCTCTGGTGCTGATTCTTATGCAACCTGATTTGGGATCGGCAATAATCATTCTGGCTATATGGATTAGTATTCTTCTCGTGAGCGGAGTGAAAAAAAAGCATCTCCTCATTCTGTTTGTGATTGGCCTCATTCTGGCTTTTGTCAGCTGGGGATATTTTCTTAAAGATTATCAGAAAAACAGGATAAGAACCGTTTTTAATCCCTTGAGCGATCCGCTTGGCGCGGGCTATAACGTCATTCAATCAACCGTCGCAGTAGGTTCGGGCGGGATTTGGGGAAAAGGATTGGGCCATGGCTCGCAGTCACAGCTCAATTTTCTTCCAGAGAAACACACGGATTTCATTTTTGCTGTTATTGCCGAGGAGATGGGATTAGGCGGGGCTCTTTTTGTCCTGATTTTATTTGCGGTGATTCTTTTGAGGATGATTTTGATTGCCCAGAATAGTTCTGATAATTTTGGAAAACTCCTGGTAAGCTCTTTTGTGGTAGTTATATTTGTTCAGGTAATCATCAATATCGGAATGAATATTAGCATTATGCCCGTAACAGGAGTTCCCCTGCCGTTTTTGAGCTACGGAGGCAGCTCTCTCTTTACGACCATGGTTATGATGGGCATAGTTCAAAGTGTTTATAGAGGAAGCGCAAGAGGTTGACGGCCCGGCGGTTTTTTGATATTATCTGGAAGTGTCTTAATCTGACTGGAAAATGACATCAGCACTTATATTAGACGCAACCAAGCGCGAAAAGAATAAGAAGAAATCAAAAAGGGATAAGGAAACAATCCCAGCTGTTTTATATGGCAAAGGAATTGAAAATATTTTGGTGCGTATCAAAAACAAAGATTTTCAAGACATTTATTCCCAGGTTGGGGAAAGTACAGTATTCAAACTTTCACTGGAGGGAAAAGATGAGCGCAACGTGATTGTGAAAGAAGCGCAGAGGGATATTCTGGATGGAAGACCGATTCACGCCGATTTTTATCAGGTTCGGATGGACGAGGAAATTGAAGCAATGGTGGAAGTGGAGTTTATCGGAGAGGCGCCGACGGTAAAAGATCTAGGCGGCGTTTTGGTAAAAAATGTGGATGAGATTGAGGTGAAATGTTTGCCGGGGGATTTGCCGCCTAAAATCGTGGTTGACGTGAGCAGGCTCAAGACTTTCGACGATTATATTTACGTGAAGGATCTCAAGATATCGAAAAAAGTTGAGTTGCTCATTGATCCTGAAACAGTTGTGGCAATGGTATCGCCTCCGAGATCCGAAGAGGAATTAGCGGAACTCGAGACAGAAGTCAAAGAAGACGTGGCGCAGGTTGAAGGCGTTGTCAAAGAGGAAAAGCCGGAAGAAGAAAAGGGAGCAGAAGCTGAAGCAAAAGAAGAAAAAGAAGGGAAAGAAAAAGAAGAAAAAGGAAAAGAGGATGAGAAAAAGCAATAAAGGGAATTTTGCACGCCCGATATCTGGAATACGATGTCGGGTGTTTTTTGTTGGGGTGATGTATAATTAAGAATAATTTCAAATGTCAAATTGGCTATACCATCCCTTTTGCCAAAGGCAAAAGCCTAACAAATTTCAAATCAATTCTAAATTTTTAAGTTCTAGACGCTTTAAATTATTTGTGTCTGTTCTTACTGGTTTATTAATTGTTTTTTCTGCTACTTTTGCCGCACAGGACAATAAGGAAGTTCAAAGAGAAGAATTGAAAAGCAGAATTGAGAATTTGCGAAATCAAATCAGCGGTTACCAACAGAATATTTTTGAAAAAAATCAAAAGGAACAGTCGGTTTCAAATGACATCGAAATACTGGAAACCGATATCAAAAAAATCGAACTGCAGATACAGGAGACGGAACTGGTAATCAATCAGCTCGATTTGGATATTTCGCAAAAGCAAACGGAAATTGACGAAATGGAAAAGAAAGTTGTGGTAAAAAGAGAGATGCTCGCGAAATTTTTGCAGGAACTTTACGAAAAGGGGGATGATATCACATCAGAAATTATTTTCAGCAATCAAAGTTTCTCGGATTATTTTTCGAAAGTAGAAGGACTGGAGAACTTTGAAGGCCAGACGATGGAAGTTTATAATCAGCTGGTTGGCATAAGAGATGAGTTGAAAAGACAAAAAAAAGATTTGCTGGACAAAAAAGCCGAAAAGGAAACTCTTCGCTACATGCAAAAAGACCAGGAGCGGTCTCTGGGGCAGGAAAAAGAAATGAAGGATATTCTGGTGTCGCAGATACAAAATGAAAAGCAGGCCCTCGAGCAAAAAATGGATAAGCTTCAGGCGGAGCTCAATATGCTTCAGTCACTGGGCGAGCCGATTGCCATTGAAGAAGCGGTACGGGCGGCCAAGTATGCTTCGGGGATTACAAGCGTCGCTCCGGAATTTCTGCTGGGGGTATTGCGGGTGGAATCCGGTCTGGGAACCAATGTTGGCGGGGGACGGTATAAGACAGACATGAATCCGGCTCAATGGGATACTTTCAAAAAAGTTTGCAATGAACTGGGAATTGACCCGGGGAAAACTCCAGTTTCAAGGAGAGCTTGTTATAATCGCGATTCGGATGATGGTTGCGGAGGCTGGGGCGGCGCGATGGGGCCGGCCCAGTTTTTGCCGAGCACTTGGATGGGATATAAAAGCAAAGTGGAAAAATTGACGGGCGAAAGTCCGGCCAATCCGTGGGACATTAAAGATTCAATGGTGGCAATGGGACTCAAACTCGCGGCGGTTGACGGAGTAACCTCGGGAGACCGCAAGGCCTGGGCGAAAGCGGCGGGAATATACCTGGCTGGCGCGAATTGGGAAAATTATTCCTGGTATTCGGATCGGGTACTTCGCTACGCGGATGAGTTCAAAAAAATATTGAAAAATTACTAATTTGAATTTGTCAAGTCTTTGATCCGTATTTTCTGGATTTTCGATTGACTAAGAAGAAAAAAGGTTATATAATAGTAATAGTAATAGTAGCGCAGAATCCAATATTTGGGGGTTTTGCACCCCGATGAAATAGTGCCGCTTCGTGGCAATTTCACGGGGCAAGAAGGGTGATTTACTTGGGTGTGAATCACTTTTTTGTATATGTGATGCGAATCAACGAATGAATGCCAATCTACGAATCACGAATAAATTATTCGTAGATTCACAATTCGTTGATTAGCATAAGATTAGTAGATTAGCATCGTATTTATTTTAGAGTGGGGTGAGCTCGTGCGTTGAATGATTGAAATTCTATTTTGGGTGAGAAGGGTGAGTCAGATTAATAGGGTGAGCTCAAAAAATAACCCGGAGAAAATTCTGGCAATTTTTTGTGTTGCAACAGTGGCGATTTCCATTCTTGCTTTCGGTGCTGTTTCTGCTCCGGCTTATGCTTCTGATATTACGATTCAAAAAGTCATTGGTCTTGCCAATGCTGACCGAAGAGAAAAAGGGGTCGGCGATTTGGTTGAGAATGAAAAACTGGCAAGGGCGGCGATGGCGAAAGCCGGGGATATGATTGCCGACGACTATTTTTCCCACACCGCGCCCGACAGAGCGACCCCCTGGCACTGGATCGAAAAGGAGAATTATGATTATAACTATGCCGGTGAAAATCTGGCGATGGATTTTGTTTCGGTGGAAAAGATGAACAAAGCCTGGCTCGCAAGCTCAACCCACAGAGCGAACATTCTGAACGAAAAATACAAAGAGATAGGAGTGGCGGTGAAAGAAGGAATCATCAATGGCAATAAGACAATTGTCGTTGTCCAAATATTTGGTTCCGGGGACAAGAATATGCCGGTACCTGAAGAGAAAAATGTTGAAACCAGAGAGCAGAAACAAGAAGAAGAAAAAATCGTCATTCCGAAATTGCCAATCAGTGAAGAAAACGGCCAGGGAAACAACAGCTTTTTTTTCAACAAACCCGTGATAACCAGTCCCCAATCAGGCGAAAGTATGCCAAGCAGGACGGCCGAGGTGTTTGGACGAGCGAAACCCGGCTCAAAAATCAGTCTTTTTGATCGCGGCGAATTGGTTGCGGTTTCTCTGTCTGACGACAAAGGATGGTTTAAGGCGAAAATTTCCAATCTCGAGGAAGGGGAACATGTATTTAAGACTGAAAGTGAAATTATCGCTGGCGGGAAAAAGGAAATTCATGTTTCCAAATCAGACGTAGGTTTTGTCGTTGATGCGACCAGACCGAAAATAGAATACCAGCTTTTTGCGACTGAATCACAAAGGGAGGTGGCTATCAAAGTGCGCTCTAATAAACCGAACTGCGTCTTCGAGGTCGGGCCGGAAAAAACTTTTGCCAGTTCGGGGAAATTTATCCATGTCTTTCCGAAACAGGATTGGCTCTCGGTATCACTGAAGGTGGAAGACGAAGCTGGCAACAAAGCTTTTGGGGAAGTTAATCTTTCAGGTTATTATTTTCAGCCCAACAATGGTTTTGACATAGTCGGCATATTTGCCTCCGCTATGGCGTCGCAAAAAGTTTTCGCAGCCGAATCAGGAAGGGAAGCGGTGAGGAATAATTTGGGACTCGCCCCTCACCAGTTTCTTTCATCTCGTTTAACAGATGAACACTAGTGTGCGGGAAAGATGAAAAAACTGGTGAGGGATAAATGATGGGAGGGTTTAATAATTAATATAAAATGATGTGATGTAGAAAAAAACAAATCTGCTCTTTAATAAAAGAATACATAAAATCCCGCTAAAATTTTTGGGCTAAGCGATAGTAAAGGATGAGCCCAGAAATTGCAGCGACGAAGGGTGAAATAAAAACACAAAAAAGTGTTTAAAATTAAAAAGTAAGATGTCCTTACTTTTAGCCAATTGGCAATATTTGACAATATGCCCGTCTCTCTAAGGCGGGTTTTTGTTTTGGGTTGATAATATCGAAAGTTTAATTTATAATGACAATGCTAAAAAACTTCCAATTATGTCCTATTTTGAAATAATCGGCGGGAGAAAATTGAACGGAGAAATTGAGGTTAAGGGGGCCAAGAACGCGGCGCTCAAGGCTGTCGCGGCGGCTTTGCTTTCCAAAGAGAAATGGGTTATTGCGAATTTTCCCTTTATAGAAGACACAAATCGGATTTTGGAGATGGTGGAAGATTTGGGAGTGAAGGTAAATCGGGGGGATCGGGGAAATAAGAGAGATGGGGAGAGAAGTTGGGTCGAAATTCAGGCGAAGGAAATCAAGAAAAGCAGATTAAACGATAAACTCACGAAAAAATTGCGGGCGTCGATCATTTTGGCTGGTCCGGTTTTAGCAAGGATGGGCGAAGTGCGGATGCATCATCCGGGCGGGTGCGTGATTGGAAAACGCCCGATTGATATGTTTTTGGATGGGTTCCAAAAATTTGGAGCGAAAGTAAAATGGCAAAATGAGCATTTCAGAATAAGCGCGAAGAAACTGCGGGGCGCGAAGATATTTTTTCCGAAAATTACGGTGACCGGGACGGAAACAACGATGATGACAGCCGTTTTAGCGGACGGAGAAACGATTTTGGAGAACGCGGCGATGGAACCGGAAATTCCGATGCTGGCGGAGTTTCTCAATAAATGCGGCGCGAAAATAAGAGGGGCGGGAACGCCGACGATCATAATTAAAGGATTGAAGAAAATCGGTGGCGGAATTCTGAAGTTGATTCCGGACAGAATTGAAACGGGAACGTTCGCCATTCTCGGAGCGCTCGCCGGCAGCAGGATAAAGATCAAAAAATGCGACCCGGATCATATTCGGGCGCTGCTTGTGAATCTTGAAAGAGCGGGTGTGAGGTTTGAAGAAAAAAAAGACGAGTTGATTGTCTGGGGCGCGAAAAATTTGAAACCGGTGAATATTGTTACTCATGAGTATCCGGGATTTGCGACGGATCTCCAGCCTCCCTTTACGCTCCTTATGACGCAGGCTCACGGAGCCAGTCTTGTTCATGACGCGATTTTTGACGGCCGGCTGATGTTCACGGACATTTTGAATTTGATGGGGGCGGATATCATAATGCATGACTCGCACCGGGCAACGGTTCACGGGAAAACGAAACTGCATGGCCGCAAAATTGCCAGTCCTGATTTGCGGGCGGGAATTACGCTGGTCCTCGCGGGACTGATCGCCGAAGGGAAAACGAGGATTGAAAATATATATCAGATTGACAGAGGATATGAACGCATTGAAGAACGATTGCAGAAACTCGGGGCTAATATAACGAGAAGAAAATAATTGTTTATTACATGTTATATTAAATAGCAAAGAGCAAATAGTAAAAATACAAAGAAAATATTAAAAAGAATCGGAAATTGAGCTTAGTAGATTTTTATTTTATTATATTTCATTTTTAATTTGTATTTTTGCTTTTTGCTTTTTAATTTTTGATATTTTTATTGTGTTTATCAAAAAAATCGGAATTGATTTGGGAACGGCCAATACTCTTGTTTTCCTGCTGGGCAAGGGCATTGTTGTCAATGAACCGTCGGTAGTGGCGATTTCAATGATAGACAACAAAATTTTAGCCGTTGGTAATGAGGCCAAAGAAATGCTCGGCAGGACGCCGGAAGCGATTGTAGCGATGAAACCGCTGAAAGACGGAGTAATTGCGGACTATCGGATTACGGAAGCGATGCTTCGCTATTTCATAAATAAAGTCAGCGGCGGTTTTCGCTTGATTCGTCCGGAGGTAATTGTTTCTATTCCGGCCGGCGTGACTTCGACGGAGCGAAGAGCGGTGGTTGACGCAACAATCAAGGCTGGAGCCAAAACGGCTTATGTAGTCAAGGAGCCGATTCTTGCGGCTATCGGGGCGGGAATTCCCATCAACAGCGCGGCGGGGAATATGATTGTTGATATTGGCGGGGGGACAAGCGAAGTGGCGATAATTTCGCTGGGCGGGGTAGTGGCGACGCATAGCGCGCGAGTGGGCGGAAACAAGATTGACCAAGCCATTGCTGATTTCATCAAAAAGAAACATGGGCTTGCGATTGGGGAAAGGACAGCTGAAGAGATAAAGATTGCAGTCGGGAGCGCCATGCCCCAGACTAAAGACGAATATATTGAAGTAAGAGGACGAGATCTTATTGCCGGTCTTCCTAAAACTATTCGGGTCTCCGCTAATGAAATCACCGAGGCTATCCAAGATGAGCTTCGCGAGATTATCAACACAATCAAGAAGGTTCTTCAGGAGACTCCGCCGGAACTGGCAGCCGATGTGATTGACAAGGGAATGATTTTGTCCGGGGGCGGAGCGCTACTCCAACACATTGATCAGTTGATTACCAAGACAACCGGCGTGCCATGTTATGTTGCCGATGACCCGCTTCTTTGCGTGGCCAAAGGAACGGGCATCGCGCTTGAGAATTTAGAGATGTACAAGAGGACGATAATGATGAGTAAATGATTCCGCCGTAGCGGAATCATCCCGAGCTCGTCGAGGGATTCCGGTAATTATCTCGCGAAAAATTAGAGTTTTAAAAGTATCGCGCTCTGGCCTGCTTCGCAGGACAGGTTAGCCTACTTGAAAAACTCTAATTTTTCGCTTGCTGTAATATATTATGCTTATCGGCATCGATGCTTCACGAGCGTTCGTGAAAAACAAAACCGGAATTGAAGAGTATTCCTATCAGGTTATCAAACACTTGCGAGATGAATTGAAAAACGAGCAAGTGATTTTGTATCTGAATCCAAAAATCAACAGAAAAGAGCATATGAATTTTGATCTTCCGGAAAATTGGGAATTGAAATTTTTGCGCGCGCCGATTTTCTGGACGCAGGTTCGGCTGTCGCTCGAGATGCTGTTTAGTTCGCCGGACGCATTATTTGTCCCAGCGCATACAGTTCCTATTTTTCACCCAAAAAATACGATTGTCACAATTCACGGACTTGAATACGAATTTTGTCCGAAAGCTTATTCGTTTTGGCAAAAGCTATATATGCGTTGGTCGATAAAAAAATCTTGCCAGTGGGCACGGAAAGTGATTGCGGTGAGTAAGAATACGAAGAAGGATCTAATGAAGCTATATAAAGTGCCGGAGGAGAAAATTGAAGTGATATATGAAGGAATCAGCGAAAATAATTTTCAATTTTCAATTTTCAATTTTCAAAAAATTTTCAATGACAAAATTTTCAAACCTTATTTTCTGTTTGTTGGGAGATTAGAAGAACGTAAAAATATCTGTGGAATGATTAAAACCTTTGAAATTCTGAAAAGCAAATATAATATTTCACACAAATTGATTCTTGCGGGGAAGTTTGGGTACGGAGAAAATCATATAAAATATAAAATAGCAAATAGCAAATATAAGGAAGATATTGTTTTGGCTGGGTACGTGAGTGATGGGGAGAAGTGGGAATTGTTGAAAAATGCCGATGTGTTTTTGTTCCCGACTTTTTATGAGGGATTTGGTTTGCCGATTCTCGAGGCGCAAAGAGTCGGAACGCCGGTTGTAACGTCGAATATTTCCTCAATGCCCGAAGTGACCGGTGTTGGGGCGGTTTTAGTGGATCCGAAAGACATAAACGCGGTTACGGAAGCAGTTTATAAATTGATTTCGGATGAAAGTTATAAAAATGATATAATAGAAAAGGGATTGGAGAATGTGAAGAGGTTTAGCTGGGAGAGGTGCGCGAGTAGCATAGCCCAAATGCTAATTGTTGCGAACGATAAAAACTAATGAATGCGAATAACTTTAAAAATCCGAAAGTCGCTCTCGTCCACGATTTTTTGAACCAATACGGCGGGGCGGAGAGGGTGCTCGAGGCGATTCACGGGATTTTTCCCGATGCGCCGATTTATACGTTGCTTTATGACCCGCAAAAAATGCGGGGAAAATTCAAAGATGCCGACATCCGGCCGTCGTTTTTGCAGAAATTCCCGAAATTTTTGCGGAAAAGACACAAATATCTCTTGCCTTTAATGCCGACGGTGCCGGAAACTTTCAATTTGCGCGATTTCGATCTTGTAGTTTCCTCCTCCAGCGCCTTCGCGAAAGGAATCGTCGTGAAGCCGAAAACGATTCACGTTTGCTACTGCCACAGTCCGATGCGCTACAGCTGGGATTGGAATGAAAAATATTTAACAGAACAAGGATTGGGAGACAAAAGAAAACTTTTGGCGCGCCTTCTTCTCAATTATATCCGCGTCTGGGATCGGGTGGCGGCCGATCGGGTAGATTATTTCATCGCTAACTCAAAGACAACGCAGGCGCGGATAAAAAAATATTACGGGCGGGAGAGCGCGGTGATTTATCCGCCGGTGGAAATGAAGGGTGATTGGGAAAATCGGGGAAATAGGGGAGATAGGAGTAAAGCGGAGGATTATTTTTTGATTGTTTCCCGCCTCACGCCTTATAAAAAAATCGAAATAGCAGTTGAGGCCTTTAATAAGCTGAATTTACCCCTGATTGTAGTTGGGGAGGGTTCGCCGAGATATGTAAAATTTTTGAAATCAATTGCTGGGACGAAAACAAAGTTTTTGGGCTGGCTGCCGGACAAAAAGATAAAAGAATATTATGCCGAGTGCCGGGCCTTTGTCTTTCCGGGGGAAGATGATTTTGGAATCGCGCCGGTGGAAGCGATGTCTTTTGGACGGCCGGTAATCGCGCTTCGGCGCGGCGGAGCGACGGAAACAATTACTGAAGGCGTGACAGGGGAGTTTTTCAACGAGTCAACGATTGAAGTGATGGCCGATGCAGTGAGGAGGTTTATGGAGAAAGAAAAAGAATATGAGCCGGAGAAAATTCGCGAACAGGCGGAGAAGTTTTCAAAAGAGAAGTTTGTGGAGAATTTTAAAAAGGTAATCAGGGAAGTTAGGAAAACGGGAGAATTATGAAAATGAATTATAAAGTGAAAGCTTATCTTGATCGGCTTGCAAATTCGCCGAAGCGGCCGAGTTCATATTTGTTTGTCGGGTTGGATGAAACCGAGAAGGAAGAGGCGGTAGTTTATTTTATTTCGAAATTAGCTGGAAAAACAAGCGATGAAGACTTCTTGAGAAGAGTCGAAGAAAACATTCACCCGGACGTTGTTGTTATTAGGCCGGAAATTATTGAAGACAAAAAAGGAAGAATTCGCGAAAAGGAAATTATCATTGAACAGATTCGCGAAATGCGGGAGCGGCTGAAGTTTTTTCCGTATGAGCTGGAACGGAAGTTTTGTATTATAAAAAAAGCGCACAGAATGAACGCTGAAGCCTCAAACGCGCTCCTCAAGATTCTTGAGGAGCCGACGGCGAGCACTTTCTTTATCCTTCTTGCGGGCGATGTGGAATCAGTTTTACCAACCATTGCTTCGCGCTGCGCGGCTTTAAGATTTACTGAAACAGAACTTCCAAAATGGAGGGAAGAAAATCGGGAAATATTGCGAAAAATTTTCAAAGAAGAGATTTTTAAAAAGTTTGACTATATTGAAAAAATTTCCAAAGACAAAAACGAAATACTTGCGGTTTTGGGTGATTGGGAAATGATAGCGGCGGAAAGCTTAAGAAAGCTGGTTAGCGGGAGAGATCAAAGAAAGACAGAGAAAGTCATTGAAATCATTAAAAAAACGAGAGAAGCAATCAATCAGCTGGAACGTACGAATGCCAGTCCGAGAGCGATAGGGGAAGGACTGGTGTTAGGGATGGAGTAATCTTTCATCTGTCATTCCGACCGAACTCCGACGCAAGTCGGAGGAGTGGAGGAATCTGCGTGCGGACGTAGTGGCTGGCCATTAGATTATGAACGTAGATCCCTCGGCTGCGTCTCGATTATTCATCGAGTCTCCGCTCGGGATGACAGTGTTAAAATTAGTGTTATAATAGCATTATGAGAAAAATAAAAACATTATCTCTAACGGTCTCTATTCTCTTTCTCTCCGCCTGCTCGCTGGGTTCCGGAAATGATGGGGGGATTTATCGTTCCAATGATGGAGGAAAAACATTTTCTTCCAAGAATCAGGCCGAAAATAACAAAACAATTGACGCAGTTGACGTTTTGAGCTTGGCTATTAATTCCCAAAACGGCCGCGAAGTGTACCTTGGGACCAAAGCAAACGGAATTTTCAAGTCCGGGGACGGCGGGGAATTATGGAGACAACTCAAGGTGTCTGAATCTACTCCAATCAAGGTATACTCGGTGGTCTTGGACCAATTCGATCCCAAAATTGTTTACGCGGCTACTGTCCTGGAAGGCAGGGGGAAGATAATAAAATCAACTGATGCAGGAGAAGCCTGGAAGGAAATTTATACGGAACCGGCTGACGGGTCGCTGGTATTGAGTCTTGCGCTCAATCCGCAAAATTCTCAAAACATTTTTGCCGGAACGGATCAGGGACAAATTCTTTCTTCTGGAGATGGCGGGGAAACCTGGAGAAGCGTCTTTTGGACCAGAGAAAAAAAAGCGGTTTATAGAATTGCTTATGATAATTTTGACACAAACACGATTTATTTTGTGATATTTCAGAGCGGTGTTCTGCGCACCGCGGATGGAGGAGCGAACTTCGAAGAACTGAAGCAAAAAGCAAAATTGGCCGATTTTTATGAAACGGGAGAGGGCTTGCAAAATCCAGTATCAATCAAAACAGATCCCGCAAGAGCTGGTTGGGTTTATGTTGGAACATCTGACGGGCTGCTGCGCAGTAAGGATAAAGGCGACAACTGGGAAATAATAAAAACTCTCAATAGGGCCGAGGAGTATAATATAAGGTCAATTGATGTAAATCCGGCAAATTCTGACGAACTAGTCTGCACGGCTGCCCAGACTTTTTACAAATCAAACGATGGGGGAGTGAATTGGTTTCCCATTCAATCAAATAGCAACCGGACTCTTGAGATTGTTGAGTATGATCCGCAGAATCCGGAAGTGATTTATGTCGGGTTAAACAAACGCTGATTCATTATTATTTTTTGAAAAAATGCTAGAGCAAATTATTTCCAAGATAAAACCGGAAATGGAAAAAGCGATTGAGCGGCTCAAGGAGGAAATCGGGAAACTACGGACAGGGAGAGCCAATCCGGCGATGGTGGAAAATTTGCAAGTGGATTACTATGGCGCAAAAAGTCCCTTGAAGCAGGTAGCCAGCATCACTATTCCTGAACCGCGCTTAATTGTCATTGCGCCCTGGAGCAAGGACAATTTAGTTGATATTGAGAAAGCGATTAATGAAGCGGGATTGGGGCTCAATCCGACCAATGACGGACAAGTTATTCGGATTGCCATTCCGCAACTGAACGAGGAGCGCAGAGCGGATTTGGTAAGAGTTCTGGGAAAGTATGCCGAAGTTGCGCGCGTATCAATTAGGCAGGCGCGGGAAGAAACGTGGGATGAAATTCAGGATTTGGTGAAAAGCGGAAAGTTGGGCGAAGACGATAAATTCAAAGGGAAAGATCAATTGCAGAAATTGGTGGATGAGTATAATGGGAAGATTGAGGAAGTGAGGAAGAGGAAAGAGAAGGAGATTATGGAAATATAAAGATTTAATTCAGCGAAAAATTGAGATTCTTCAAATAGGCTAACCTGCCCCGACGCAAAGTCGGGGCAGGACGCGATATTTTCTGAATCTCAATTTTTCGCTGAAGCTTATTATGATTACAGTAATAATTTTTATCCTAATCCTTGGACTTCTTGTTTTTGTCCACGAATTCGGGCATTTTTTGATTGCGCGGAGAAACGGAGTGGCGGTTGAGGAATTCGGCTTTGGTTTCCCGCCAAGAATTTTTGGAGTTAAGCGGAAAGGAACGATTTATTCAGTTAATTGGATCCCGCTGGGCGGATTCGTGAAAATAACGGGAGAAGACGGGGAGGAAAAAGAAAATCCGAAAAGTTTTGCTTCAAAATCGCCGTTTGCGCGGGCAAGAATTCTCGCGGCGGGAGTCGCGATGAATTTCTTGCTGGCGGCTGTTTTGTTTTCGGTCGGATTTTACAAAGGCGTTCCGCAGATTGCTGAAGAAGTGAGAGGCGGGAGCGCGAGAAATGAGAAAATACAAATTGTGGATGTTGGGAAAAATACGCCGGCGGAAGCGATGAATCTCCAAATGGGAGACGAGATTTCGGGAGTGGTCGGTGGTGATGGAAATTTGACGAAATTTTCTTCGGTTGAAGAAGTGCAGAATTATATGAAGGAAAATCAGGGGAAAGAAATTAAATTGGATATAAAAAGAGGGAAAAAAGAATTGAAACTCACGGGGATTCCGCGGACTGATTTTCCCGAAGGGGAAGGGCCGCTGGGAATCGCGTTGGCAAAAACGGTCGAAGTGAGCTATCCATGGTACGAAGCGGTCTGGAAAGGAATTGAATATACTTTCAGCATTACAATTACATTCATATTTTTTCTCTTCGGAATGATTTGGCGGCTGATTACCGGCCAGCCGGTGGGGCTAGATGTTTCCGGTCCGGTGGGAATCGCTGTTCTCACCGGGCAGGTGGCCCAGCTGGGGTTTGATTATCTTGTCCGCTTCACGGCGATGCTGTCTGTCAATCTCGCCATCATCAACATTCTTCCTATTCCAGCGCTTGACGGCGGACGGATTCTCTTTATACTGATTGAAAAGCTCAAGGGATCGCCTGTCAGCCAAAAATTTGAACAACGGGCGCATAATTTGGGATTTGCTCTTTTAATAACGCTTATGATTTTTGTCACCTTCCGGGATTTCGTGAAATTTGATTTAATAGACAAAGTAAGAAATCTATTTTAACCATTTTTATTAGTTTATTAGCGAATTTTATAGGATAATAGGCGTGCTTTTGACACGTCCCTTTTTGTTTTGTAGAATAAGACAGCTAAATAAAACTAAAAACTAAAAACGAAAATCTAAAAACAACAACTAAAAGCTTAAAGCTTTTTTGGGTGTCCAGTTTTAAGCTTTTAACTGTTGTTTTTACTTTTTAGCTCTTCGTTTTTAGATTTATTATGCTTTCTAAAATCTTCGGGAAATTTTCAAAAGATATTGGGATTGATTTGGGGACGGCCAACATTCTTATCTATGTCGAGGGGCGGGGGATTGTCATCAACGAGCCATCGGTAGTGGCAATCAATCAGAAAACTGGGCAGATTCTGGCCATTGGCGCGGAAGCCAAAAAAATGGTCGGGAAAACCCCATCCCATATCGTCGCTACGCGGCCGCTGGTTGACGGCGTAGTGAGTGATTTTGAAGTGACGGAGCAGATGCTTCGCTACTTCATCGAAAAAGTCCACAAAGAAAGTTTTGTTCTTCTTCCTCGTCCGCAAGTAGTGATCGGGATTCCTTCTGGCGTTACGGAGGTGGAAAAACGGGCGGTAGTGGATGCGGCAGTGAATGCCGGGGCGCGGCGTGCCTATCTTGTTGATGAGCCGATGGCGGCGGCGATCGGAGCGCGGCTTCCGGTGCAGGAGGCCTCGGGAAATATGATTGTGGATATCGGTGGCGGAACCACTGAAGTCGCCGTGATATCCCTTGGAGGCGTGGTTGTTTGCCGCAGCCTTCGCATTGCCGGAGACGAGATGAACGAGGATATCATTCGCTACGCCCGCGACGAATTCAACCTGCTCCTTGGTGAAAAAACAGCTGAAGACATAAAAATTGCCATTGGCAGTGCGTATGAACTAAATGAAACACTTGAAATGCCAATGCGCGGAAGAGATCTTGTGACCGGACTTCCCAAAGAAGTGGTGGTCAACGACGCTCAAATTCGCGAAGCCATTTTTCGTTCAATCAAAATAATCGTCAATAACATCAAATCAACTATTGAAGAAACTCCTCCGGAGCTTCTTTCTGATATAATGCAAAGAGGAATTATTCTGGTCGGCGGCGGAAGCTTGATCAGGGGCATTGATAAACTCATTTCCGAACAGTCTGATATGCCGGTGCGGGTAGCAGACGATCCTTTGACGGCGGTTGCCCGCGGAACGGGAATAATTTTGGAGCATCTTGAGGAACTCAAGGATGTGCTGGCAGAAACACAATATGATAAAGTTAGTTTCTAGAATAAAGCTGCAAAAAAATTAAAATTATTATGAAGTTTTCTCTTTCAAAAAAAACTTGGAAATTCATTTTTGCTATAATTCTGCTAATTATCGTAATCCTCGTCTCTTCCCGCGGGGCAGATAATCCGGCAAAGGGATTTATGCTGACCATCGCCAGCCCCTTTATGAAAACTTTTCGGATTTTTTCGGGAGGCGCAGCGGGATTTTTTGATTTTTTAGGCTCAATTGGAGATTTGAAGAGGGAAAACGAAGAATTAACTAGAGAAAATCAGGGACTTTTGGCGGAAAACGCGCGACTCAAGGACACTGAAAAAGAAAATGAGATTCTTCGCGGAGAAATGAAGCTGGCGCCCAGAGAAAAATATGACCTTGAGGCCAGCTTCATCATTGCCCAAGATCCCGGAAGCCGGGGAAATCGTTTTTTAATTGATAAAGGAAAAAACAGCGGCATCAGTGAGAATATGCCGGTTATCGTTTCCGGCGGAATTCTGGTCGGGAAAGTGTCTGAAGTGTTTTCGGATACTTCCAGAATTTCTTTGATTACCGACCAGGGCAGCGCTGTGAACGCGGAAGTAATTGATTCCGGTGCAAAAGGAATAGCAAAAGGAACTTTCGGATTGAGTCTTATGGTTGACATGATTTCCCAAACCGATGTCATAAAAGAGGGGGATGAAGTGATTACGTCCGGCTTAGGAAAAGAGCTGCCGAGAGGCTTGCTAATAGGAAAAATCGGGAAAATAGATCAGTCGCAGGACAAATTGTTTCAGCAAGCGACGATCTTGAATCCGGTTGATTTTTTGGATCTGCGAGTAGTGTTTGTGGTAAAAAAATTTGGAAATCCATGAGAAGTTTCAATCTTTTCATTTTCTGCCTTGTACTGATTCTCATCCAGCTCTCCGTTTTGGGTTCTTTTGTGAGTCCGGCGCGGACACCCAATCTTATTCTGGTGCTGGCAGTCTCACTTGTTGTTTATCAGGGATTTGAAAAATATTTGGGTTGGATAATTTTCAGCGGTTTTTTGCTCGATATCGGTGCCAGCTGGCCCCTGGGGTCAACCTCGCTGCTTCTTATTTTGATTGCTCTCGGGATTGACAGACTGAATGCCGTGTCCAATATCAAATCCAGACACTTATTGTTTTATTTATCCCTGGCTGTCATCTTTGCCCTTTCTCTTTTTATTTTTGATTGGGCGAGTGTCGGATTGTTGAATATTGAAAGATATTTTTTAAAGAATAACCAGCTCATTTCTTTCCCGGTTGAAATTAATTTTGATTATTTTCTGAAAAGCGCTTATACAATTTTGGGCGGTTTTGTCATTTATTTCATTATCAGAAAATTGGAAGCAAATGATTTTCCAAAAATATTTCAACAAAAGACGTCAGGCTAAGAGCATGGAAATAGACGAAGTGTCTTCAATGCAAGAAGGCGGCGGGGAGATTTCAGCGCTTCGAAAGCCGATTCCGGAAAAGGGTCTCCTTTTTTTTCGCTATTTGATACTGGGGGGTATGATTATCCTGGCCTTGAAAGTTTTTTATCTCCAGGTGGCGAGAAATGACTATTATTCCCAAATGGCGAAAGAGAACCGGGTGAGATCTATTTCAATAGAAGCGCCGCGGGGAATTATATACGACAGGAATGGCAGGGAGCTTGTAAGCAATACTCCCAGCTTCGATGTTGTTGCGATCCCGGCTGATTTGCCAAGAGATTTCAGAGAAAGAGAAAGAGAAGAGAAAGAAGTTGCGGAAATACTCAATATGAATGATCAAAACCTGAAGTCGCTCATCGAGTCCCAGGAATTCGATTCGCTGAATCCGGTTCTTGTGAAAGAAAATGTCGGTCAGGAGGAGGCTCTTGTTTTTTCCGAAAAAAAAGCGCGTCTTGCCGGTTTTCAACTGGATAAAGCGGCGGTGAGGGATTATAAGTGGGGCGAGTATTTTTCTCCGGTGATGGGCTACTGCGGAAAAATTACGAGCGAAGAACTGAAAAAAAATCCAGAGCGTCTTATGACTGACTATATCGGAAAAACCGGTCTTGAAGCGAGCCATGAAAAATATCTTCGCGGGAAAAACGGGAAGCAGAAGGTGGAAGTTGACTCTTCGGGGAACATCAAGAAAGATTTGGGCATTGATTTGCCGGAGAACGGGGCGGATTTGCGGCTCGGCATTGACGCCGATCTTCAGAAAAAGATTTATGAGAGCCTCAAGGCGATGACGGAGGCGACAAAAACAAAAACGGCCGCGGCGGTGGCCATTAATCCAAAAAATGGGGAAGTTTTGGCACTGGTGGATATTCCAAGCTATGACAACAATTTATTTGCAAGGGGGATATCGGCAGATGATTATAAAAACCTTATCAGCGACGAAAGCAAGCCGATGTTTAATCGGGCAGTATCGGGGGAATATCCCCCCGGTTCGACTATCAAGCCTCTTGTGGCGGCGGCGGCGCTCGAGGAAGGAACCGTTAACGAGAGTACGACGCTTAACTGTCCGGCGGCAATCAATATTGGAATCTATCGTTTTCCCGACTGGAAAACCCATGGTATCACCGACATAAGAAAAGCGATTGCCGAGAGCGTTGACATCTTTTTCTACGCCCTCGGGGGTGGTTGGGGCAGCGTCGAAGGACTTGGGATCGACAGAATCCAAGAATACGCCAAAAAATTCGGCTTGGGCCGGAAACTTGGAATCGATATTCCGGGCGAGGCGTCGGGGCTTTTCCCGAACCGGATCTGGAAGCAGGAGAAATTTGGGGAACGCTGGTATGTTGGTGATGATTATCACTCGGCGATCGGTCAGGGCTTTGTGACAGCAACGCCTTTGCAGCTGGCCAATTATACGGCGGCTGTCGCCAACGGCGGAACGGTCTGGAAGCCGCATTTGGTCAAATCAATAGAAGATTCAAATGGAAGTGAAGAAAAAATCGAGCCGAAAATCCTCGCCCGGAATTTTATTAGTCCCGCCAATATCGAAATCGTGAAAGAGGGAATGCGGCAAGCGGTAACTTCCGGGTCGGCCCAGCAGCTCAATGATCTCGGGACAGCAGTCGCCGGAAAGACGGGAACGGCCCAGTTCGGGGAGGAAGGAAAAACTCACGGCTGGTTTATTTCTTTCGCGCCGTATAACAATCCAGAAATTGCCATGGCGATTTTGGTTGAAGGAGGAGGGGAAGGACATTCAACGGCAGTTCCGGTGACGAAAGATGTTTACCAGTGGTATTTTGCCCGGTAGTTGACAGCTTTTTGCCATTGTATATAATTGAAGCTGTTCAATTGAATAGAATATTTAGTGCTCATTGGAGAGCGCTTTTAAATTAAGTCAAATTTATGACTACGTTTCTTACTCCCGAAGGTCACAAGAAACTGGAAGAAGAGCTCGAGATGCGAAAAAGAGAAATGAGGCAAAAAATCGCAGAAATTATCAAGGAAGCCAAAGAGCAGGGAGATCTTTCCGAGAACGCCGAATACACGGAAGCCAAAAGACAGCAAGCCGACAACGAGAGGCGGATTATGGAGCTGGAAAATATCATTCGCACTTCGCAGGTTTCCAGCTTCGACAAAAAGAGCAAAGTTGTTCAAATGGGGTCCAGAGTGGCGGTGAAGTTCAACGGCGAAGAACAGGCTTTTGACATTGTTGGCTCAAATGAAGCCGATCCTCTGAATGGGAGAGTGTCCAACGAATCTCCTATTGGGAAGGCTCTTTTGGGCAAAAAGGCGGGAGAAAAAGCGATGGTTCAGACACCAAGCGGGGAGAAAGAATATAGGATTTTGGAAGTGAAATAGTCTTGGCAAACAAGATCGAACATTTCAATCTTGTTTTTTTATGGGGAAAAGATATAATGTTACTACTGGCAATTTTCAATTTTCAAGGCTCAATTTTCAAGGCTCAATTTTCAATAAATTTTCAATGTACTAAATTTCCAAACATTGAAAATTGAAGAATTGATCATTGATTGAAAATTGTAAATTGATAATTGAAAATTTTCGTTTATGCTCGACAAAATCAAACAAATAAAACTGAAAAAACTCGAAAACCTGCGAAATGCCGGCTTTGATCCTTTTCCTGAAAAAACCGAGCGCTCAATGACTAATTGGGAAGCGCTGGAGAAATTCGATGAACTGCAGGGAAAAGAAATTTCTCTTGTCGGCCGAGTTCGTTCGCTCCGGTCAATGGGCGGGTTGGCTTTTTGTCATATCGAGGATGAATCCGGCAAGATCCAGGTTTTTTTAAAAAAGGAGAATCTGAAAGATCGGGAATATGATTTATTTGTGGAAAATATCGAACTGGGTGATTTTACTGAAGTGAAAGGAAAATTGTTTCTCACGAAAACGGGCGAAAAGACTCTTGAGGCCCGCGATTGGAAAATTTTAAGCAAGAGTCTTTTGCCGCTTCCAACGGAATATTTCGGCCTCAAAGACATGGAAGAACTTCTGCGTCGGAGATATCTCGATCTCGCGTTCAATCCTGAAACGCGCGAGCTGTTCCGCCAGAAAAATCTTTTCTGGCAGACAGTACGCAGTTTTCTCGCCAAAAAAGGATTTTTGGAAGTCCAGACGCCGGTTCTTGAAAATATTCCAGGCGGCGCGGAAGCGGAGCCGTTTGTCACGCGCCACAACGCTCTTTCGAGAGACTATTATATGAGAATATCCCTCGAACTGCCGCTCAAAAAATTGCTGGTCGGCGGATACGAAAAGGTTTTTGAAATCGGGCGCGTTTTTCGCAACGAGGGGATTGACAGGGAGCATCTGCAGGAATATGATATGGTGGAACTTTACTGCGCTTATACAAGCCTCAAAGAGGGAATGCGATTAACGAAGAAGATATATCAGGAAGTTGTGAAAAAAGTTGCGGGGAAAATGGAAACGGAGCACGAGGGAAGTCAAATCAACTGGGGCGGCAAGTGGGAAACCGAAGATTATTTCAAGCTATTCAAACAAGAGGCGGGGTTGGATTTAAATAGAAATATTTCAGTTGATGATTTGAGAAAGAAAGCGGACGAACTCAAAATCGAATACAAGCCGGAATACGGAAAAGGCAGGATGATTGATCTCATTTTCAAAAAAGTTGTGCGGCCGAAGATGGTTCAGCCTTGTTTTCTGGTCGGCCATCCGGTCGAAGTTTCGCCGCTGGCTAAAAAAGATCCAAAAAATCCGCGGAAAGTTTTACGCCTTCAAGTAATGGCCGGCGGAATGGAACTGGGAAACGGATTTGCGGAACTAAACGACCCGATTGATCAGAGAGCGCGTTTCGAGGAGCAGATGAAGCTTCGCGAAGCCGGCGACAAGGAAGCCCAGATGCTCGACGAAGATTTTGTCGAAGCACTCGAATACGGAATGCCGCCAGCCTTTGGATTCGGATTCAGCGAAAGATTATTCGCGTTTTTGATGAATAAATCCGTGCGCGAGACGGTAATTTTCCCGCCGATGAAAGAAAAATGACTCAGCTCTTCGCGAAGGGCAGGGTCATCCCGAGCGTAGTCGAGGGATCTATCTCGCGAAAAATTCGCTTTCTCAAAGAATCTCTCGCGAAAAATTAGAGTTTTTCGAGTAGGCTAACCTGGCCTGCGGAGCAGGCCAGAACGCGATACTCTCTAAACTCCAATTTTTCACTCGCCAAATTTATGTTGGATATAGAGTATATTCGTGAAAACAAAGAGGCCGTGAAGAAAAATTGTCGGCTTCGCAATATCAAATGCGACGTTGGCCGGCTTTTGGAATTGGACGAAAAAAGAAGAAAACTGATCGGGGAAATTGGGGAAATCAAGGAAAAGCGGAATGAGTTGAACGAAGAAATGAAAAAAGTGAAGGACAAAAAGGATTTGATTGAAAAGGGGAAAGAATTAAAAGAAAATTTGGAAAAACTGAAGCCGGAACTAGAGAAAGTTGAAAAGGAATGGAAAACTATTCTTTGGAAAGTTCCTAATGTTATTTCTGATGATACTCCCATTGGAAAGGACGAATCTGGAAATAAAGTTATTCGAAAATGGGGAGAAATTCCAAAGTTTGATTTTCAGCCAAAAGAGCACGGACAGTTGGGGGAAGAGCTGGATATTATTGATATTCCGAGAGCGGCAAAGGTAAGCGGTAGCCGGTTTAATTTTTTGAAAAACGAAGCCGCTTTACTTGAATTTGCCTTAATCCAGCATGCTTTTTCAATTTTGACCAACGAAGATACTCTTAAGGGAGTTATCAAGGAAGTAGGGCTTGATGTCAGCGCTAAATCATTTATTCCAGTTGTCCCGCCGGTACTTATCAAACCTGGACCCATGGAAAGAATGGCAAGGCTCGAGCCAAGAGAGGAACGCTATTATGCTCCCGCTGATGATTTATATCTGATTGGAAGTGCCGAACATACTTTGGGTGCGATGTATATGGATGAAATTATAAAAGAAGAGGATTTGCCAATGAGATTTATCGGCTTTTCCACAGCGTTTCGAAGGGAAGCCGGATCATACGGAAAAGACACGAAGGGTATTTTACGAGTTCACCAGTTTGATAAACTTGAAATGGAATCATTTTGTTTACCTGAAAATTCAATCGAAGAACAAAATTTTATAGTTGCGATTCAAGAATATCTTATGCAGTCACTAAGATTGTCTTATCAAGTCGTTGCAATTTGCACGGGAGATTTGGGCGGGCCGGATTATCGACAAATTGATATTGAAACCTGGCTACCCGGCCAGAATAGATATAGGGAAACCCATACATCGGATTTAATGAACGATTATCAATCACGGAGATTAAATACAAAAGTACGAAAGAAAAACGGCAAACTGGAATATGTTCACATGAACGATGCCACAGCTTTTGCAATTGGAAGAACAATAATCGCAATAATCGAAAACTATCAGCAGGCGGACGGCTCGGTTGTGATTCCGGAAGTTTTGCGGAAATGGATGCCCGGGAATTTGGAAAAAATAGAGAAGTAAAGAATTAGAGCTGGCGATTTAGAATGTTAAAATTAAAATTAAAAATCCCGGAGTTTTTAACTCCGGGATTTGTTTGTTGGGCGGTTAGACGGAAAACATATTCAGAACCATTTTCTTTTTATAAATATCAATACACCTATTGCCGACAGAGTAAATGAAATACTAAGAGTTATAAGAAAAGCATGGGAGGAATCTTGAAATGGTAGCTTTACATTCATACCATATAGGCTTGCTATCAATGTTGGAATCATCAAAATTATTGTAACTGCCGCCAGGAATTTCACAACGACATTTAAGTTATTCGAGATAACGGATGCGAATGCATCCATCATTCCACTGAGGATATTGCTGTAAACATTACTCATTTCAATAGCTTGTTTACTCTCTGTAATTACGTCTTCCATTAAATCTTCGTCATCAGGATTCATTTTTATAATTTCCGTTTTTTGAAGTCTTTCCATCATGAGTTCATTAGACCTCAAAGATGTTGTAAAAAAAACCAAACTTTTCTCAATGTTTAATAGTTTTATCAGCTCCTCATTCTTCATTGCCTTATGTAATTCTTTCTCGACCATAGTTGTTCTATTATTAATCTCTCTTAAATCCTTCAGATATAACAAAGCTGTTCTGTGAGATATCTGTAAAAGGAAACGGCTTTTGTTTTCAGTGGAAAAGTTTCTTACTTTGCCATTAATGAAATCCAAAATGACACGAACGTCTTTAGAACAGATAGTAATAGCTATCTCTTTGGTAATTATTATGCCCACCGGCAGAGTAGTAAATGGAATATCAACCTCTTTCTCATCAAATCGCGATACTCTTAATACAATCAGGATACACCCATTCTCTGCATCAATTCTTGCTCTTTCATCAACATCCAATGGATCTGTTAAGAAATCCAAAGGAATTTTTAATTTCTGAGATAATTTCTCCAATTCTTCGTTAGTAGGGTTTGAGACATTTATCCAGCAATCATTCTCGAACTTGCTGATTTCTTTCAAATTGTTTTGTATGCTTTTGAATATGGTTATCATTTCATCATCTCACAAGTGTTATATAATGCCCGGCGATTCCCGCCAGTCTGCTCGTCGCTCCGCGACTTCGCATAACGTCCGCGTGTATGCGATGTTGCGACCGAAAGGAGCAATATGGGCGAAGGCTTACCGTTAGGGAAGCCGTAGCCGCATACACGCTGTTATATGATGTACATGTTTTCCTTTAATTTATGTAATAAATTGCTTTTTTAATAGGAATAAGAATTTATTTTTTTCTGTTTTTGCGAGGGGCAGAGGGGCTGGGGGTGAATACCCCGAGCCAAATTATTTTGTTGTTGGAATAAAGTGGGGCGACTATTATATTTTTTAATCCTATTTATTATAATTTTGTAATAATCTTTGTTTATTTCGAATCCTACATATTGTCTATCGTTTGCCAAACAGGCAATGGCGGTTGTCCCTGTCCCCATAAATGGATCAAAAACTACACCATTTTTTGGACAACTGGCCTTTACCATTCGTTCAATTATTTCTAACGGTTTTTGAGTGGGGTGATTTTCTCTCTCTGGATCTTGGGCGTGAATTCTCGAATTACTCCATAAATCTTTAGGGTTATATCCAATTTCCAGCCATTTTTTACCAACAAAGATTGATCTCGTCCTTGCTTTCTTAGTTTCTTCATCGTAAAGAATTCTCACGCTGTCTATATCAAAATAATAATAATCATTTTTTGCAAAGAAACCTATATTATCATGAACAGAAGAAAATTTTCTTGTTGAACCACCCATGCTAGGAACCCGTCGGTCCCAAATAATCTCATTAATCATTTTTAATTTCTTTTTGAGATAAACAAAAATTTCCGGTGAATATTGCCAGCTTAAAAAAATATACAAACTTCCCGAATTTTTTAGCTTTGGCAATACCGCATCGATCCATTTGTATGTCCATTCTAAATATTCATCTGATGATTTCCTGTCTGAATCATTACCATAATCTTTCCCAAGACAATAAGGCGGATCTGTCAATATTAAATCAACAGAATTATTTTTTATTTTATCTATCCCCAATAAAACATCTTCATTAAAAATTTTATTCATAGTGCTATTTTATTTCAAAATAATGCTTTTTGATTTTTCCTTGAGCATTTTTGAAAATTCTTCTCTTGTTCGGTGTATTTTATCATGTCGATAAGTAGCCTGTATTTTGTCGTTTCTCGGATTAACATAAATAGGTAAAAATTGAGGCGAAAAAATTTCTAAATAATTCTTATCAAAAGTTATTTTTATATTTTCAAACTTAATACCAAAACAAGCATAAATTAAATTATAGTCTTTATTGACGCTGTATTGAAAATAAAGTTTTTCTACCGCGGATATATCGTTTTTATTTTCTTTACCTTCTATATTATGAATTTTTACATTTATAAAGTAACTCTTGTTATTAACTACTATTTCGCAATCGTGAAGCGATGTATCTGGAAAATCAAAATCAACTTTATCTAAACCGAGTTTTTTAGCATTATATTTTGTTTGTTGAGTAATAACTTGTTCAACTAACTAACTTACAGATCTAGTATGGGCTCTTAAACCATATGGCAAAATTTTTTTATCGGTAATATTAAAACTAGGCAATATTGTTAGAAGTTTTAAATAATTATTCTTCACAAAATTTAACTCTTTTTCAATTTTTTGGATTTCATTATTTGCCATATTTTTTAATTTAGTTTATCAAATTCTAATAAAAATTAAAAATCGTTTTTGACTGCGACGATAGGAGCAGGTAAAAACGCCTTATACTCCTCTCTAAAATTAAAAGAAAAAATTAAATTCGTTTCCTTATTAAAAAGCAACATTTTTAAATGTAAAGGAAAACATGTATTTCATATAACTCGTTTTTGGGCGGATTGATTTTGGATAATCCGCGGAAATTTGTGTATCGCAGGGATTTATTATATTATTTTCCTGTGAGCAAACAGTAGCATATTTGCGGCGGAATTGGAATATTTATGCAATTTTCCGACAAAAACAAGATTAATCTTTCCCCCATAAAAGAAATGGAGCTCCGGGCGTCGCGCATTCCCGGAGTTGTTTCGCTTGCTCAAGGCGTGCCGTCTTTTGATACACCGGAAGCCGTGAAAAGGGCGGCGATTGATGCGATCGAAAAGGGAAAAGTGGCCAAATATTCGCTCGCGCCGGGGACTTTGGAATTTCGGGAAACAATTGCCCAATACCTTGAAAAAGAAAACAAATTCTACGATTTTGAGACGGAAATTATCGCGACGGCCGGTTCCATTGAGGCTATCACGGCGACACTTCTGGCAATTCTCGAGCCGGGAGACGAAGTTTTGATTCCCGACCCGACTTACACATCATATCAGCCGGCGATCAAAGTGGCTCGCGGAGTTCCCGTTTTTGTTCCGCTTGCTGAAGAAAAACATTGGGCGCTGGATATTGAAAAATTTGAAAAACTCATCACACCGCGGACGAAAGCTTTTCTTTTTTGCAATCCAAATAATCCAACGGGAACGATTTTCACCCGCAACCAGTTACACGCGCTGGCGCAACTGGCCATCAAGCATAATTTATATATTTTGAGCGACGAGGTTTACAAGGACTTTATTTACCCTGTTAAATCCTGCGAAGCAGGTGCGCCTTCGGCGCAATTTAACAGGGTGAACGATTCCAATGAAAGATTATATTCACTGGCCGAACTTCGCGGCATTCGCGATCGGCTGATTTACATCTTCTCTTTCTCGAAAGCCTACGCTATGACCGGCTGGCGGATCGCATTTTTGGCGACACATCAAGATTTGGCGAAAAAAATTCTTGCCGTCCACGACACACTGGTTACTTGTGCGCCGGTGGTTTCCCAGTTCGCGGCTCAAGCGGCGCTTGAGATGGCGCAGGAAGACGTCAAAAAATTCAAAGATTATTTCCAAAAAAGAAGGAATTTGATTTGTAAAAGACTGGATAAATTAGAGAATGTGTTTGAATATCAGAAACCGGACAGCGCTTATTTTGTATTCCCTCGAATAAAAGACGAAATTTTGCGAAGAGTCGCAAAAAATGGCGGAAGTTGGCAGTTTGCCCTAGAATTGTTAGAGAAGGCGAAGGTGGCTGTTGTTCCCGGCGCGGCCTTCGGCCCCAGCGGAGAAAACCACATTCGGATGTGTTTTGGGCGTAGCGAGGAGGATATTAATGAGGCGTTTGAGAGGATGGAAAAATTTTTTAGAATTTGAATCCTAACATTCGATGTTAGAGAAAAATGCCATGAAAAAAATACTCAAAAAAATCGTCCAATTCCACCTCAAGCTCTTCACGAAGATCACTCTTTGGCGCCACAGGCCGTTCATTGTCGCCGTGGCGGGAAGCACGAACAAAACCACGACTAAGGATTATATCCTCAAATTTCTGCGGGAAAAATATGGCGAAAAAGAGGTTCGGGGAAATCCCAAATCCTATAACACGGAAATCGGACTGCCTCTTGCAATTCTTTATCTTGATTCGGGAGAATCATCAATGCTGCGATGGCTGAAAATACTTGTCCAAGCCAAAATGAGAGCCCTATTCTTGCGAAAATTTCCCAAAAAATTGGTTCTCGAACTTGGCGTAGAAGAAAAAGGCGACATGGAATATCTTCTCGAAATGGTTCATCCGGAAATGGCGATTGTCACGAATATTGAAGGAAGCTATACCTATTCAAATTCGAGCCTCGAGAAAATTTTCGAGGAAATGAAGTTTCTGGCAAAAGAACTTCCAGCAAAAGGATATCTGCTGCTCAATAGCGACGACGAAAGAGTGAAAAGTCTCGCTGGTTTTTCAAAAGCAAAAATTGTCACTTATGGCTTCGCCGAGGATGCAGATGCCCGGGCCGAAGACCTCAAGACAGATGCCCAAGGCCAGATATTCAACTTCGTTTTTCAAGGGAAAAAAGAATCCATAAGAATCAAAAAATATGGCCGGACTAACATATATGCCTGGATGGCGGCAAAAGTGGTGAAAAATATCTTATAGTTAGTATATAGTATCTGGTATATTTTATTTTATATAAGATATGTCTTTTTTCCGCAAAAAAGAAAAAGAAAAAAGCTGGAAAAGAAGAAACCCAAAAGTCTATTCCGGTGTGCCAAGAAGAAACAGTCGAGAAAAAAGAGGCAAGTTCAGCCGCTTTCTTTTTTGGGTTTTGTTTTTGGGATTTTTGGGAGTTTGCGGCTATATGCTTCTTTTTTCCCCTTTTCTTGAAATCGAGTCGGTGGCTGTTGAAGGCAACAAAGATATTCCGTCAGAGGAGATTATTGCAAAAGTCAACGAGGTGATGAGCGGAAAATATTTTGATTATCTCTCGAAGCGCAATTTTTTTCTGGCAAGCAAAAACCGGATAAACCAGAAACTGAAAAATGATTTCAACCGGCTTGAAATTTCTTCAATCGAGAAGAAATTTCCCAGAGCCATTCTTATAAAAGTAAAAGAGAGACAGCCGGAGCTTGTCTGGTGCAGCGGGGGGGTCTGCTATCTGGCAGACAAAGACGGATTTGTCTATGCCGGGGCGAATGCAACTGACGAAGAGTTAAATAAAGACCGTTTTCTCATTGTCGTTGATGACAATGCGCGGCCGATTGAAATCAGGAAATCCGTGATTAATCCGGAATTCATCCAGTATCTCAAGCGAATTGACGTGATTCTTGTCGATGATTTGGGGCTTCAAACCGAGGGAAATTATCACACCCCGGCTGTTAGCTCGCAGGAAGTTATTGTGAAAATCAAGGAAGGCGAAGGCTGGATATTGAAGCTTTCAAGTGTTATTTCTCCGGAAGACGCAAAAAAAATCCTCGAGACAATTTTCGAGAAGGAATTGGGCGGAGACAAAAGAAAAAATTTGGATTATTTGGATTTGAGAGTGAAGAATAAGGTATATTATAAGCTAAAAACTCAAAACTAAGAGTGAAAAACTAAGGTGTCGCTTCGCGACAGCTTTTTTATAATTAAGAATAGTCACGAGCGAAGCGAGTTCCAAAACTTTTCGTTTTTCGCTTTAAGCTTTTAGTTTATCTTGTATATCAATATCGAATGCCCAACTTGCGCGTACGGCGTTCTTTCCCGTAGCCACTGATAGTCTGGCTTCCCTTCCGTGATTTTGTAGTAGAGCGAGTTTTGCAAAAATGTCGCCGAGATGGCGTACCAGCCGGGCTCCTGTCCTGAACTGGAGTGCCAGATAGTTGCTTTTCCGCCGAGGTAATGACCGACATCGCCGCCGCCGAAATAATCAACCCGAATTTTGTCAACGTGGTTTTCATCGACCCATTTAGCGAGGCGCTTCAGATCCTGTCCCCAGTCGACATTGGAATCAGTTACGTATTTGTAGCCGTTTTTTGATCCGCCGATGGTTTCGTTGAAATAGGCAAGATAGTTCGGATAAGCAAAGGCGGTTTCAGCGACGAGCCAGAGCAAAAGGACAGCAACAACGCCTCCATAAATTCTCCCCGTTCGTTCTCGCAGTCTTTTTCCGAGAGCAATGATTTCTTTGGAAATCAGAATGTACATAAACGGCAGAATCGGGAAAAGATGGCGAAAGCCGATGTTGAGATTTCCGGTTATGCTGACATAGGCATAAAGAGCGATGAAGAGAAGCATGGCCGTTTCGGTGATATGGTTGTCCAGATAATTTTTGATATTTTTCCAGATGTGTTTGGGAAAATCGGCCAGATTATTTCGGAGAATGAAATAAAGTCCGATTGATATTGCGCCGAGCAGCAAAATGAGAATGGGGATAGGTTCCTTTATAAGAAATACCAAAGGGAAATATTCCCGAAAGCTCTGGTTGGTTACCTGTCCAAAAAAATATGTCGTGTTTCCGCCTTCTATCCGGCCGAAGACCATGAAAAATCCGGTGAAATATTGGGCAAAGGGCCGAAGCACCGCGCTGTCCGCCATTTTGTGAAGATAGGGAGACGCCAGATTTTGCGCTCCGCCGTAGAGTTGAGTATCAATGAGCTGGTGGACTTTTTCCGCCGGCATATTATAGATATTGGCCGCATAAAAAAACCAAATTGTCGCGAAACAAAGTACAATAATCAGGAAAAAAGAGACAGAGTAATGATAAAATTTTTGCAACCAAAGTCTTTTTATTTTAAGCGAACCCCATAGCGAATTTTTGAGTTTCTCTTTTCGGAAAAATATGTAAATTAGAAGCGTCAGTCCGAAAATAGGGAAGAGAAGCACTGCGGAAAATTTCGCCAATTGCGCCAATCCCAGGAATATGCCTGCCAAAATCGTCATTTTCCAATTCGGGTTTTTAAGGCATTTTGTGAAAAAATAAAAAGCAAAAACAGAAAAAGCGGCAATTCCCAGATCGGTCGTAACGTAATGATTATGTCCCAACACATTGGGGTCAAAAGCATAGAGAGTAAGCGCCAAAAGCCCGGCCTTTGCCCCGAAAAGTTCTTTCGCCCATTTGAAAATCACCAGTCCCAGAATAAGGGAAAGAAGAATAATAGGGAAGCGCGACCAAAAAAGCAGGGCTTCGGTATTGTTTTCCGGAAGATAAATAAATTTCCAACCGGCGTTCCATTGCCCGTTCGGTTCTGCAGTCCAGAAATTTTCATTGGCTGGGAAGGTTAAATTGAGAAACTGGAGAGGACTTCCTGCCAAGTCTTTGAGAATCGGCGGATGTTCCGGATTGAGGCGGTAGTCGTGATATTTGATATAAGTATAGCCTGACGGAATATGAGCCACTTCGTCCATAATAGCGGCATCACCGAAAGCAACGCTTATTGAAACTATTAGCATCACTGCGAGAATAGCGGCGACAATATAATTTTGGTATTTTTCGAGCATTTTTATCATATGTCATTCTGAACGTAGCGTAGCGAAGTGAAGAATCCCGTGTAATTCAGTTATCAACGAGATCCTTCATCCGCCAAGGCGGATTCAGGATGACACTTCGTGTCAATTAACATTAACTACAAAAAAATCCGTTCCGTTTCCCGGCTGGGGGTCAACTTTTTGCAGTTTTGCTCCGGGGTAGAGCGATTTTATCCAGGCGATTGATTCACCGTCATAGTACATCAGGACTACTTTGGCCGGTGGCATAATGGCTTTCGGGTCAAAGCCGGGCCGGATATAGGTGATTCCGGGAGTTCGGTAGTGGGTGAGAAGTTTTACTACTTCAGCGGAGACAGGCAAACCGTCGTCCATAATCTGGCCGCCGGCGTTGGCAAGAACATACTTGTTCGCATTTGGCGGAAGACCATTGAGATAAAGAGCGATGTTTTTGAAGTTTTGGGCAAAGGCAGGATGAATTTCGGGACTTCCAGCCCAGTCAACGAAATATCTTTTCAGGGAGATATATCCGCTCCATACAATGACAGCGATGAGAATGAGATAGCTTGCCTTTGTCCAAAACGGGGAACGGATTTTTCCCGCAAGCCTGAAAGTTTTTTCAATTGCGAAAGTGACAAAAAGAAAAGTCACGGGCAGAACTCCAGTTACGCGCAAGGCATGAGGCAATCCTTCATAAGTAAGAATTCCCGGAAGAAGCATGGCGAAAAACCAGGAAAGAAGAAGCGTATCGGTTATGAGTTCTTCGCTCCGTTTTTTCTTCCGGATGCGAAGGTAGAGAAGATAAAAAAATCTTCCCGTGATCCAACCTACTCCGACCAGAAAGAATATCCCGGCAAAGAATTCGAGTTCCGGATAGCGAGGCAAATTGTGGCGCCAGTTCTGGTCTCCGTGGAAATTGAACATTCCCAGAGTCAAAGCGGTGCTTTTTCCAAGCGCCTGCCAGAGATGGCCTTGATTGACTTTTGAGGATAAAACGGATACGGATTCAGAACGAGTTTCAAAATACTGGGGATGAAAATAGAAAGTGAGAAGCATCGGAAGAGCGACGAAAAAAGCGGCCAGCGAAAAAGCCGCGACGGGTTTCCAGTATTGGCGCAAAAATTTCTTTTTGGAGATGATAAAAGCGATAAAGAGAGCGACGAGAATCAGCGGGGCAATTCGAAAAGCAATGTACCCGTGCACCCCCAGGCCAAAAAATATTCCCGCCCAGATGTAGTCGGCGAATTTTCCCGTGCGAAGTCCTTTAAAAAGAAAATAGAAAGTGAAAACCAGAACAAACGGAAGCATATTGGCCCGAAAAGAAATCCGGTTGAAATTAATGGCCCAGAAAGAAGTGGCATAGAGAAATCCGGTAACAAGCCCGGCCCGATATGTTCCGAAAAGTTCCCGGGCGAGAAGCATCATTCCCGCAACCGTCAGAACGCCGAAAAGAACGGCCCACATTTTGAGAGTGATGACATTCACTCCGAAAAGCATAAATCCCAAAGCGATAAGATTCATAAAAAGCCCCTCGCGGCCGTAATTATTGGAATAGAAGAGTTTAAAATGGCCGGTTTCGATGGCGTTTATAGCGTCGGTTCCGTTCACGGCTTCATCGGGATAAACTCCCGGCGGAAGCGAGCTCAAGTGATAAGTGCGGGCAAGGATGGCAATGAAAAAAATTGCAGCGGCCAGCGCCAGGTAGAAATGTCTATGTCGGAGAAATGACCGATCACGAAAACTCTGAAACAATCTGTTTTTTAGGGCAGGTTTTTTGGGGATATTTGTTTTTCTTTTTTCCATTCCGCTTAAAAAATTAATCAGCTGACTATATTATATCGCAATGGCCTGCCATTTGACAATAAGTTATTTTTGTATTAAGCAATAGTCAAGGTAAAAAAGCGCTTTGCAACGGCAGGCGCAAAATTTTTCCACGGGAGGGGCGTTTATGAGAAAGCCGATTGCTTTATTGATTGTAGCAATCTATTGTTTCTGCCTTACAATTTGCGGTGCAGCTAGAGCAGAAACGAATGCTCAGCCACCGGCAGAAGTGAAACCGGAACGCACGTACACGATAAAAGGTGTAAAGCTTCTGGTTTTTAAAGGAGCGGAACAGGCTGCTAAAAATTCCGGAGTGTGGGTAGATTTTAATTCTGGCGTATTGCACACCCCAAAGGGCGAAGTGAAAACGCATAATTTAATCATTAACGATGTGACCAGAGTCGCCCTTATAAAGAATAAAATCGGGAGATTGGTCGTTGTTTCAGTGTGGGAGGGATCTGGTACCGTGTTCCTTGAGTGTGCCCAAGGAACAGTGGTGTCCATATGTATTTTGGAGATTAACCAAATCGACTAGAAAGCTCCCGGTGCCAAACTTGCGTGGATTCCACTCGAGGCGGCACTGGGAGCTTTTTTTATCCACATTGTTCTCTTGCGATTATTTTTGTGGTATAATTTAGATGCAACATAAAAACAAAAAATTTGAAGACTTAGAAGATAAGCTTCGTTTTGGTTTATGAAATATAAAAATGGGAGAAGGAAGCAAACATCGAATAAGGATAGAAAAACTGCCTGAAGGAGCGATGCCAGATAATTTACTTCGAGAAGCTGTAGCGAGGCAAAATGGCGAAGGTTCGCCTCTGCCCCCTCCTGATTTACCAATTGAGGAAAAAGAAGGGAAAGATCAAGCGTGGCTGGAAGACGGTTATATCGAATTAATAGAAGATTATTATAAAAAGCTCTTTTTTGAGGAGGATAATTTAACCAAAGTACTAAAAGAAAACGGATTAAAAACTCTTGCGCCGTGGGTAAAAGAAACGCGAAAATTGTTGAAGACTTACGAGGTGGTGAAGGAGTGTTTGAAATATACGCTGGAGATTCTTCAAGAAAAGTATAAAGATCGAACGGAAGAATTAGAAAGCGCTGTTCTCAATGACGAACTGGATCAAATTCCCGAAATCAAGAGGGAAACTGCAAAAGCTATTTTAGTCTATTATGAACAGACGCTTGAAGCCGTTTTAGAAAGAACAAAAGCGGAAAAGAATCGTACCATCATAAACGCGGAACTTGAAAAAGTGAAGAACTTGCTGGGCGAGGAAACGCAGGATAAGGATGCAGAAAAGAATTCTTTCGAAGAAGCCATCAAAAATCCGGAAGAGAAAGAACTTTATCACAAAATCAAAACGGCAGTTGACGAAGAAATGAAATTAGTAATTGATCGAATTAACATTATCTCCGATGAAAGTTTGATGGCATGGAATATTGATCTCCAAGAACTTCAGCAGGGCATTCAAGATCTTCAAAAAGAGGAAATTCAGGAGATTTATGAGCTGTGTTTTGAAAAATTCAAAAAAGATTTAAAGCCTTATTGGAGTACTCCGTGGGTTATTAAAGAATGGGCAGAATCTTACGCGCAAAGTGCATTCACGGTTTGGGGAAATGAAGCGATGGCAGAGGCGTATAAGCGAGCTTTTAAATTTACAAAGGGCGTCAGCAGGGAAAAGTCCAAGAGGATAGGCCGTGGTTCAGAAGAGCTTGAGCGTGCTTACCCTAAAGGAAAGGCGGTAAGTAAAGACGGAGAAGTGAGAATTGCCGAAGGGGAAGTTATTGTTCCTAAAATTTCAGAACCAAGAGAAATTGAGAGAATTTTTGATCGAGAAGGGCGAATGGAAACTATTAATAAAGTAATCGGAGCTATTTTATCGGTACACCAAAAATTACTTGAAGATTCAAAAAGATGGGAAGACTACAAAGACTTGCCGGACGCAGAAAGAATCCAATCAGTGACCATCGACACTAAGGCAAATATTATAAATATTTATGATAAATTATTAATTCAGAAAAAAGGTTTTCCGAGCGGAGAGAAATTCAAAAGAGCGTTTTATGAATACGCTGTTTCGAAAATTCCAAAACGATAGAATATAAAAAATATTTTGTGCTAACTATGGAAAAACCATCAAAAGAAGAAATTACAAAGATGTTTTTGGATGAAGCTAGTGGAGCTTTGGGGATTAAAAAGAAGAAAGCGGCTGTCGGAGCGGCTTCAGAACTGCAAAAAAGACCGAAACCGGCTGAAGCGCCAGAGGCGATGCGAATCGGGCCGAAAGAAGAAGCCGCCGAAAATTTTCCTGGAAAGGCATCAAAAGTTTTTACTCCAGACGTCGATTTTTGGCAGATGAAAAGGGAAGAAATGATTGAGGAATTGGCGCAAAATATATTTGATATTAGGATGAGCCGAAATCCGGAAATTGCAAAAGCAATTCCGGAAATCGGGCTTGATCTTAGTGGTCCTTACATTGATTGGATTCTTACTCATAATAAACCTAAACGGATTACTCCGGGCACAAAGGATGCAGAGGATTTTATGAGGAGATGGGATAGAATCCAAGCGAAAAGATGGCTGGAGTATCTGGAGGGCAAGAGATACGCCGGGCGAGAGACAGAAGGTGAGAAACCAGCCATGATCGAGCCGGCTCCAAAACCGCGACCGGCGGAGGCGGCGCCGAGGTCAAAGCCGGAAGAAGTTGAGGCTGGTAAGGAAAGGGCAGAACTTAGCGAAGGCCAGAAAAAAATTTTTGATCATCTAATGCAGAGATCGGGCATAGGGGAAATTAGCAAAGCATTGGAAGAAAAGTATAGGAGGTTGCAACCGAAAGACAGAAAAGATGCCGAAGAGAAGAAAGAATCATTATTGCAAAATATAGAGAGTATTTTTACTAGAATGATAAAAAGTGAAGGGAAAAAATTTCCCCGAAAGGATCTGAATTATTTTCAAAAATACTTCCTCGATAATCCTAAAGTCATGGAAAAATATCGAAGCGAAAGAGGAGAAAAAGTTTCCAAAGGGGAAACCGATTTACTTAAATTTAGATATGAGTTCGCCGATTATATGGGTGATATCGCCAAGCGTAGTGGTGAATTTAGCAACAAAGGAGTCGAATGGGTGAAAAGCTATTTTAGGACATACACATTGTTAGAACAAAGACTTTTTGAAACTGGGAGTAAATAGATACATAACTTTAACTGAAAATAAATGAGCACTAAAAATCCTTACGAAGATTTCTTCCCTCTTGCAAAGGAAGGTCGCGGAAGACGAACTGAGCTAAGAGGGACGTCGCGTGAACCAATTATTGATCAAACGGCGGAAGAGATGTATTTAGGTCAGAGGGAGCCTAGGTGGGAAAGCGAAAGTATGTCCGGAGAGCAGGAACTCGCGCGGCGAGCGCGGGATTTTCATGCGGAAGAAGAGGCGGAAAAACCTGAAATGGAGCGGCCTCGTCGCGGTACGACGAGTGGAGGGAAAGATTTGGTTGGCGTGGGTGGCCGTGGAAGTCGGTCAGAAAAGCCGCCGGCGCCGTTCCAGTCCAAAAGCACGGAAAGTCTGTCGGTTGTGCCGGATACCGAGCGGGAAGGAAAAAACCGCGAAGAGTTTGAAAGGATAAAAAAGGAATTTGATGAGAATGAGGGAAAGATTGCCGAATCAAGATATAAAGCCAAATCAAGATGGAAGGTAATCAAAGAGACTTTGGGTTTCAGCAAGCAGATGCTTGAGGATGATACAGTTAAAGAGTATGTGGGAAGAAGAAAGGAGCTGTATCAAAAATTGATGGATTCGGGAAGAAAAACTCTGCGCGGAAACGAACAGGAATATGAAGAATTCATGGTTAGGTATGACCAAGAAACAGTTGCCATAAACAGCCGTACCTTAGAAACAGACATTAGAGCAAAAAACGCCAAGTGGTCAGAAAAGGCTCTTATTGGTTTTGCCAATGTTAGTAAAAATTATCGGGAATTTATCTCTAAACAATTTCTGAACGAAAAGGGAAAATTAAGCGCGAAGGGAATTTTCAAAGGAACAGCAATTGCGGCGTCAGTATCCATAACTCTTGCAGTAGCTTTAGGCGCGGCTCTTCCTGCTTTGGGTATCGCCGCTATTGGCGCAGGAACAACATCGGCTTGGATTATGCGAACTATTGGTGGAGTTGGGGCCGGTTATGCGGCGAAAAAGAGAATGGAAGCCGGCTTTCTTGAATCAAAAAAGAAAGAAATCGAAGAACGCGTCAAGCGAAAAATTGAAAATCTTAAAAATGAAACAGACGAAGACTGGAAAAAAATGGTTGAGGGAATGCAACTAGAGACAACTATCGAAGGCAAAGAGCAGGATTTTGCCGATGTTGACGCAAGACATAAGAGGATGGCTTATTTGATCGGTGGCGGAACAATTGTCGCGAGCGCGCTTGCAAGTCACTTCATTATGCCCCACGCGAGAGGGTTATTCGGCCAGGCTTGGGAAAAAGTGACTTATTTGTTTGGAGGAACGAAGGCCGCCGGTTTTTATGACGCCGCGCATAGTCTAATTACCGGTGCGGAAATACAGCCAAAAACTGGAGGTGCAGTTGTTCCGGAACAAATTGGAAAGCCGTTTTTAGGTGATACGCACACGATCAAATCTGGCGAAAATGTCTGGAAAGTGACGCGGGATATGCTTATAGAACATCACGATAAATATGGATATAGTGATGATCAGGCTCAAAAATTATTCGACTCTTTTAAGAATCAAGGAATATTGAGACGATTAGGAATAAGAGGAGTTGAAAATTTTAATGATTTAACGGCTGACCAGAAGCATAAAATTTGGGCGGAAGGCAAAATGCCAAGAATCATTGAATGGTATAAATTGCATCATGGAGGGAAAATAACCGATTTGGTCCATGCAGGTGATCAAGTTACTTTGGACGATAAGGGTAGAATATTTTTAGGTGACACTTCCGGAATGAAAATGGGTTATCTGCATCATGACATTCCACAGGGACATGGCGCGGGGAAGGCGGCGGAGAGTTATGGAGGACGCGGTGCTGTTGATACCAGCCAGTTTGACCAGCAGATCGAAGCGGCCCGGGCAAGAGGAGCGGCGGCGGAAACTTGGCGTCAGGACGAAGTGGCGCGGCTTGGAGCGGAAGCCCAAGCCCTCAACGAGCAGGCCATTGCGGGAATCACCGACGCCAATGCGAGGCTGTGGAACAGATGGCTTGAAGGATTGGGAGGATTTCAACTGGATACTCCGGCCCACCAGATTCAGGAGGCCATCGGCCGGCATACTCCCGGCGTGATTGGCGACATGCCGATGATTCCAACGCCTGACGAGCTGGCTCAAACGGGAAAAGCAATCTCGTTCACCCAAGAAACGTTTGAAAAATTTCCCCCTCTCAATGTGCGGGAAACAATGCAGCAATATCTGGAACGGATGTCCCGGACCAATTTCAATTTGTTCAAAGCCTTGAGTATTATCCATAAACTTTAATTTTTGAAAAACAAATTTATGACTGCCCAAAACACAATCCTTCAGCAGACAATTGTCGATGAGTTGGGACTCTCCGATTTGCCGGAAGAGAAAAAAGCCAAAATTCTGGTGGATCTTTTGGAGCTGGTTCTGAAACGGCTCTATATGGAAACAATGGATAAGCTGACTCAGGAAGACCAACAGGAGCTGATGAAAATGCTCGAGGAAAAAGCGGGATCCGATAAGGTTGAAGTATTTCTTCGTGAAAAAATAAGCGGTTACGATGAATTTGTGAAGAAAGTCGTGAGCGATTTAAAAGATGAGCTAAAAGAAGATATTGCCAGTTTCGGAAATGCAGACAAAGCGGCGAAGAGCTGAAGGAAGATATGGGACTGACAGCGCAAGGCTGAATTTCAAATGACAAATTGGCCGCACCACCCCTTTTGCCAAAGGCAAAAGCCTACCAAATTTTAAATCAATTTCAAAATTTTAATTTAAAATTTTTTATTTTGACATTATAATTTGATTTGAAATTTAGAATTTAAAATTTGGATTTTGAAACTAAAGTTGATAGAAAAAATTTACTATAAATTAGCACTAAGCTTATTTTATGGCACAACCATTGTATCAAGAGCCTATCGAAAAGGAGGATTTGGATTTGGCGAAAAAACTGTCCGCCCAAGGCGGATCCCTGCCCGTCCGGCAGGCGGGCGCCTCTGGCGGAAAAGAAAACGTTTCTGCTACAAATACAGAAAAAACTCCTGAAAGCGTCGAAGCTGAAGTATCAGAAAAACCGGAGGCGCCGACAGCTGAAAAGATACCGGGCGTTGAAACTGAAGCGGGAGGAGAAGTAAAAACCGAAGAAGTCTCCGAAAAAATCGAGACGGCGCGAAAAACTATCCAAACTCAAAAGACCGCAGCCGCGGCCGGCGTGGCAGGAGACGCTCAAGCCGTTTCCCAAATTACCGAGTACGAGAAAAAAGTGGAAAAGCTGGTTGAACTGGCTCTCCAGAAAGGTCCCGAGCATGCCATCAAGGTCGCCCGGCACCTCGACAAAGGAAAAAGTGTTTTTGAAGCAGACAATTATACATTGGACGAGATGCATGATCGGATGCTGGAAGATGGATTAAGAAAACAGCTGATTCAGAAAGGACTATTGAAGGAATTGTGAAATTTCTAAGGCTCTAGACTAGCAGAAATAAAGACAAATAATATAAAATGGACGTCTATAATCTTAATCTTATATTATATCCTCTCGCCGGACTTCTGGCGCTCGCGAGTTTTTTTTCCGGATTGTGGATGATTTTTCGCAGTTTCTTTATTTTCCGCGGGCAGATTACCCGTTCGCTCAATATGGATATTGACGTGGTGAAAGTCAGTCGTCCTCTCAAAGTCCAGAACCAGCCGGTGCAACAGCAACAGCCGCCCAAAAGCGACAAAGAACTCATCTCGGTAATGGAGCATTTGTTTGCAAGTCTTGGAAACATCAAAGAAAAAGCCGGATTTTTTCACCGGATCATTTACGGAGACGCGGTTGTCACCCTTGAAGTCGCCAATCCGGCCAATACCGACGAAATTTCTTTTTATGTCGGCGCTCCCAAAAAGCTCATCAACATCGTCGAGCGCCAGATTCACAGCTTCTATCCGAAAGCGGCGATTGAGCGGGTAAAAGACTACAATATTTTTTATCCCGGCAGTTTTACCTCGGCCTCTTATCTCTCTTTGAGGGACAAATATTATTTTCCCGTTCGGACCTATCAGACGCTTGAATCGGACCCGCTTAACAACATCACCAACGTCCTTGGAAAATTTGAGGAGAAAAAGGAAGGAGCGGCAATTCAGCTGATCATGAAACCGGCTCGCGGCAACTGGCGAACGAAAGGAAGAGAAACGGCTCACAAGATGCAGCAGGGAAGAAGGCTTGGAGACGTAAAGCGGGATACCCCCGTTCGCCAGTTTTTTCGGGGATTTTTCAATGTCGCCTTCAAAAAAGAAGAGAATCAGCCAAAAGATATTTTCAAGCCAAGCAAGGAGGCAGTGCAGTTGACCCCTGAAGAACAGGAAGTTGTGAAGAAAATCGAAGGCAAGGCCAATAAACCCGGCTTCAAAGTTAACATTCGTCTGGTGGCTTCAGCCTTAGCACAGGAAAGATCCGAGACGATATTAGCCGAGCTGGAAAACGCTTTCATTCAATACGAAAATCCGGGACTCAACAGCTTCCGGGTTAGCCGGGAAAGTAAATCCAGGTCAAAAAACATCGCTTTTGACTTTATATTCAGAAATTTCAGGGATGACCAAAGCTTCATACTCTCTTCCGAGGAGGTTGTCAGCATCTTTCACTTTCCGATTTTATCCATGGAAACCCCGAAAATTTCCTGGCTTAAGTCCCGCACCGCCGCGCCGCCAAACAATATTTTCCAAGAAGGAATCATTCTTGGTTTCAACGACTACCGCGGAGTGGAAACTGTCATCCGCCACAGCGAGGACGACCGCCGCCGCCATTTCTATATCATCGGGCAAACCGGAACCGGAAAATCAACGATGATTCAAGAGATGGTAAAGCAGGACATCAAAGACGGGAAAGGAGTCTGCGTCATTGATCCGCACGGGGATCTGGTTGACCATATCGCCGAATCCATTCCCAAAGAGCGGGCCGAGGACGTGATATTTTTCGATCCGGCCGACATGGAGAGGCCGTTCGGACTCAATATGCTCGAATATGATCATAACAAGCCCGAGCAAAAAACTTTCGTCATCAACGAGATGATCAATATTTTCGACAAGCTCTATGACCTGCGCCAAACCGGCGGCCCGATGTTCGAGCAGTATATGCGAAACGCGGCGCTTCTCGTGATGGAGCATCCCGAATCGGGGTCGACGCTTATGGAAATTCCCCGCGTTCTGGCTGATGAGGAGTTCCGGCACATGAAACTTTCGCACTGCACCAATCCGGTCGTCAAAAATTTCTGGGAAAAAGAAGCGGAAAAAGCAGGGGGAGAGGCGGCGCTGGCCAACATGGTTCCTTATATCACTTCGAAACTCACCCAGTTTATCTCGAATGATATGATGCGCCCGATCATCGCCCAGGAAAAAAGCACCATCAGCTTCCGCCAGGCAATGGATAATCAGCAGATAATTTTGGTGAATCTTTCCAAGGGGAGAATAGGGGAAATAAACGCCAGTCTTTTGGGGATGATAATCGTTGGTAAGATTTTGATCGCGGCGCTTTCCCGCGTGGATATGCCGGAGGGCGGGCGGAAGGATTTTTATTTGTACATTGATGAATTCCAGAATTTCACGACCGATTCAATCGCCCAGATTCTTTCCGAAGCCCGGAAATACCGCTTGTCGCTTGTCATCGCTCACCAGTTCATTGCCCAGCTCAAGGAAGAAATATCAAAAGCCGTCTTCGGGAACGTCGGCTCGATTTGCTCGTTCCGGATCGGCGCGGAAGATGCTGAATTTGTTCAGAAGCAGTTTGAGCCCGTTTTTGACGCCAATGATCTTATGAACGTTGACAATCACAATGCTTTCGTGAAACTTCTTATCGCAAGCCAGGTGGCGACGCCGTTCAATCTAAAAACCTATCCGCCGACAAAAGGGGATGCGAAGATTGCCGAAGCCGTCAAGGAGCTTTCCAAGTTGAAATATGGAAGGAACCGTGATATAGTGAATGAGGAGATAATGAAGAAGGCCAGTTACGTCGCCCCGCCGGCGACAGCCGACGCGTTTGATATGGGAGAGAAACCATTATAAATTAAAAACTAAAAATGAAAAATTAAGGTGTTCGCTGCGCTCACGATCTTTTGTTTTTTATAAAATAATAATCATCGCGAAGCGATTCCAAAACTTTTCACTTTTCACTTTTAATTTTTAATTTCAACGCTATGCAGGAAGAAACAACAACCCCTCCGCAGGAGCCGACTGAACCGATGACTACTCCGCCAGTGGAACCAACGACTCCGCCGCCAGCAGAACCGACAACTCCAGAAACTCCAGCCGGAGATCAGCCTCAGCAATAAAAGAGGCAAAATAATAGAGGCCCGACCTCTAACGGCTTTTTTAGCCAAGAGAGGTTGGGCCTCTTTTTTTCCGCTTTAACCATATCAGCTTAATCTCCTTATTATTTTATTTTTTTCAGAATAACTCACTTTCATCTTGGAAGCAAGCTCTCGCAAAATCCGAATCGTTTGGTCGTAGGTCGGGCGGTCGACGGGGTAGGGGATGAAATCTTTTCCGCCGTGGGCGAAGGAGTAACGGGCGGGGTCTTCGTAGGAGGGTTTGGCGCCGTAAATTACTTCCGCCGTGAGGGCCAAGGCGCGGATAGTTTTTGGTCCGACGCCTTTTAATGAAAGTAATTTCTCGTAACTTTTCGGTTTAATCTCGCTCACTTCGTACAAAATTTTTTGAAGATACCTGCTTTTTGAAAAATCTTCAAGAAGAACGGGATGAGTTTTGAAATCCAAATTAGTTAAATTCATTTTCGTAAGTTCATGATTTTTATTGCCGGCAGAAATTACATCGCTTTGCGGTGTTGAGTATTTTCTTAAAAGTTTTAGGTCTTTCATCAACGTATTATAACTTCCTTGCACAAGTTCCGTGCTGATTTTTTGATTTTCGATGCTTTCCCGCGCCGTCATGTTAAGCGAATTATTTTTCGCGTCCGAAATTATTCCGCTATGCGGTTCAATGACTAAGTTTTTAATCTCGTCCGAAAACCAGTGATATCTTCTTGCCGTCACATTTTTTTCATTCATCCCTTGCTGAACAACCGCCCAAACGCCGTTTCGGGAAAAAAAGAAAGAATGATGATAAATCTGAAATCCGTCCTGAATGAGCGATGAATCCACTTTCGCGGCCATCCTCGAATTATATTCCAGCGAATTTATTTTCGCTTGCGAGAGTTCGGCCCGCGCGCCGAACAAAGAAATCTGCTCCGGAGTTTTGAGAGATGTTTTTCCTTTCCCGCCGCAAATGTATATTCCCAGATCCCTTTCTTCTCCGCGAATGGCTTCCTTGAGCGCGGCCGTTAATATAGTAGTCAGTCCCGACGCGTTCCAGTCAAAAGCGAGCACCGTTCCGAGCGCCTGAAACCAGACCGGATCGGCGATCCGCTTCACAAACTCATCCGGCCCGTATTCGGCGACAATCACCCGCGCCATCTCCCGTCCCAATTTCACCATCCGCTCAAAAAGCCATTTCGGGCACTTGCCGTAATCGAGGGTAAATGTTGCGATACCTCTTTTAAACAAATTCGTAAAGTTATATGTTACACGTTTCGCGTTATATGCGATGCACTATCACTATATCACTACTAGAAAAAAAGCACAAATTTGCTATTTTCAGAATTTTAATATAGATTGATATCAATAAAAAACCAAAAAAAGGGGGTTATAGCCATGTCTTGGCTTAAGAGATTGTTCATTTCAAAAAAAGAGATGGTCTTTCGTGCAGAGGCAAAAGAAATATGGCGTCAAATCTGCGCGTCTCTAAAAAATCTGGGTGAAGAGCTTGTCCTTTATGAAGAAAGGGAAGAGGATATATGCGAAGCTCGTACCCCGGAAGGTCCCGGGCTGATTCGAATAATGGCTAACTTTGCGCACCAAATCAGTATCAGCGTGGAAGTGTTGCGGCTCATGCGTGGCGATTACCTAAACGGATATCTGGATGCTTTTCTGAAGGGAAGACGAACTTTTATGATCTTTTTTCAGGAAGACTTCAGTAGTTCCGATCCGGAGGCACTTGCGCATGAATTCCATGGCTTGTCCAAGGAATATGGTCAGGTCGCTGAAAAGATTCGGGACATTCGGCTCACAGCAAGGAATAAAAAAGCCGAAATTGATATCGAAGCGCGAGAACAAATCTCACAACTTCGTTCTCTATCGGTCTAAAAAATCTTCACCAACCGGCGGACATTCATTGTCCGCCGCAATCTTTTCATGGACTTTTCCTTTTTCCGCGTATATAATTGACCCGATTGAATATTCGCTACGCGACTCGAAGCGAGTAGGGAGCGTTGGTTTTTATGTCCCTATAGCTCAACGGATAGAGCGCGGGCCTCCGCCCGCCTACTTGCGCTTTTGCCCTTGTCGTTCAATGGATAGGACGCAAGTTTCCGGAACTTGAAATATAGGTTCGATTCCTATCAAGGGCGCAAACAAAAGCGGGCAGGGAGCTCGAGATAAAGGTTCGATTTCTTTTAGGGACGCAAACTATATTTTTCATCCCGATCACTGCTATCATCGTCTCGATTT
>Ga0210018_1000009_pt1 | contig 71483 bp, 89 predicted proteins | sample CryGeyCG2014_010_2_FD_183967 | JGI IMG/M metagenome (GOLD analysis project Ga0210018, IMG submission 183967) | Groundwater microbial communities from aquifer - Crystal Geyser CG09_land_8/20/14_0.10 (SPAdes) (version 2) | ecosystem: Environmental > Aquatic > Deep subsurface > Groundwater | place...
GAGTGGGTTGATGATATGAAGACGCCTTCGGGAAGGATTCACGTTGGCTCTCTCCGGGGTGTCATCGTCCACGATTTAATCTACAAAGCTCTCAAAGAAATCGGCGTTAAGGCAAAATTCTCCTATGTTTTCAATGACATGGACCCGATGGACGGACTGTCAACTTATCTAGATAAAAATAAATGGGAAAAGTACATGGGCTTTCCTTTGTATAAAATCCCCTCGCCTAAGCCAGGATTTAAATCCTTTGCTGAATATTATGCTCAAGAGTTTATTGAAGTTTTTAACTCTATTAACTGTTATCCAGAAATAATTTGGTCTTCAGAATTATATCAATCAGGAAAAATGAATGAAATAATAAAACTATTTCTTGATAAAGCCGATGTAGTCCGTAGTATTTTTAAAAGAGTGGTAAAAAAAGAAAGACCGGCGAACTGGTTTCCCTATAATCCAATCTGCGAAAAATGTGGCAAGATAGGAACTACCAATGTTTATAAATGGGATGGAAAATATGTTTATTACCGCTGTGAACCGCAAATGGTTGACTGGGCTCGCGGTTGCGGTCACGAAGGAAAGATAGAGCCAACAAGGGAAAACGGCAAACTGCCTTGGAGGCTTGACTGGCCGGCCCATTGGAAAGTCATCGGCGTTACCATTGAATCATCAGGAAAAGACCATATGTCTTCCGGAGGATCTTACGATATGGCCGTTCATTTCTGTAAAGAAATTCTTAAAATTGAACCTCCTGATGCTATGGGTGGTTATGAATGGTTTACCATTGGCGGACGAAAAATGTCTTCTTCTAAAGGAATCGGCTCCTCGGCTAAAGAAGTTTCCTCTATCCTACCACCAGATGTCTTCCGTTTTATGCAAGTTAGAACTCCTATCTCAACTCATCTTGACTTTAATCCATATGGCGATACTATCCTCAATCTCTTTGATGACTATGACAGACTGATGAACTCTTATTTTTTAAAAATTGAGAATAAGTTGCCTAAAGGAAAAGCCGGAGAAGTCACGCTTGACTTTGCCCGAATAATTGAGTTATCTGAAGTTAAACCGCTCCCGAAGTCGCGAATATTCCTACCTCGCTTCCGAACGATGGTTAATCTGTTAGAGAATAAGAAAAACGTTTCAGATTTTTTTAAAAACCAAAAGAGGAGTTCCCTATCCTTAGAGGAAAAAAATCTTGTTGAAGAAAGAATAAAATATGCAAGAATATATCTTGAAAAATACGCTGGAAAAAAACAGAATAACAACTCTGGTGCGGCCGCACCAAAGCTGCTATTGTCTCCAAAGCAAAAAGAATTTCTTAAAAAACTTGCTGATAATTTATACAGATTAAAAACCGAAGATAAACAGCAAATTCAACAACTTATTTTCGATGCCATCAAAGAAACCAACGTAAAACCCAAAGAAGCGTTTCATGCTTTCTATAATGCTTTGACAGGAAAACCTTACGGGCCAAAAGCCGGGGATTTGATCAAACAATTAGGGGTGGAAAAAGTAGTTGGCCTTATTAATAAAAGCGAAAAAACAAAAGAAGAAAAAACTGTTCACCTCTTCCCGATTCTTAATAATCCGGAAATCTTTTCTATTGATAAATCAATGCTGGAAAAATATCCTTCGCTTAATATCGGTATTGCGGTTATAAAAGGAGTAATAATAAAGAAAAACGATCTTGGTTTGGCGAAAGAAATTCAGGAATTTGTTAAGTCTCAAGAAAACTTAACTAATGAGATGATCGGAAGTTATCCGGAAATTCAGAGTTATCGAAAAATATACAAAGAAATGGGTCTTGACTGGCATTCTAAAAGACCGTCACCCGAAGCACTTTTAAGAAGGATTGCCCTTAAGAAAGGTCTTTATGAAATTAATACCTGTGTTGACGCCTATAATTTAATTGTCATGAAACATCATATTTCCTCGGGTGCCTTTGACCTTGATCAAATCCAATTCCCGACTGTTTTAAGATTTCCAAAACATGATGAAGAAATTTTACTCTTAGGAGATAAAGAACCAACTAAATATAAATCGAATGATCTCGCCTACTTTGATCAAGTCGGAGGATACAATATTTATTTCAACTACCGTGACGCCCAGAGGACTGCCGTCACTGAAGAAACGAAAAATATTTTAATTAACATTGATGGAATTTATGAGATAACCAGAAAACAAGTAGAAAAAACTTTAAAAGAATCAATTGAAATTATTACTAAATACTGCGGAGGAAAGGTTGAACTGGCGGGAATCGTTTAGCTGTAATTACTGCCCGCGTTACTGATCAAAATGCTATGAGGATGGCTTTCTATTAAAGATGCTTGAGTAATAGGAATAAAACGGCCTTTTTGATGTAGTTGTTTAATATTTTTCGCACCCACATAATACATGCCTGATTTAATCCCGCCTAAAACTTGATCAACAACACTCTTAACTGTTCCTTTAATTGGCACATATCCTTCCACTCCTTCCGCCACTAATACTCTATCTTGATAATTTTTTCCATGAAACTCACCCTCGGATTTAATTTCCGCGCCTTTTTTCATCGCTCCCACCGAACCCATTCCTCGATATTCTTTAAAAATATATATATTTTGCTTTGTTTTTAAAATGCTTAAGAAACGACTCGGTACTTGTTCTCTTTTAAGTTTGATGACCTTTCCCGGCGACTCAATCGTTGAAGCAAAAAAGCTTCCTGTCATCACACTATCAGCACCAGCGGCTAAAGCTTTGACTATGTCTCCGGAATATTTGATGCCGCCATCGGCAATCACTGGAACTTTATATTTAATCCCTGCTTTGGCGGTTTCTTTTATAGCAGAAATCTGAGGTACTCCCATACCAGAGACAATCCTCGTCATACAGATGGCACCTGGCCCCATGCCGACTCTTAAACCATCAACCCCAGCTTTAATCAAAGCTAGAGCTCCTTCATAAGTGGCTATATTACCAGCGATGAGCTGAAGATGAGGATAGGTTTTTTTAATATTTCTCACCGTTTCAATAATCTTTTTGGTAAAACCATGAGCCGAGTCGATAACAATAAAATCAACCTGGGCTTTAACTAAAGCCTTCAATCTTTCTTCATGGCTTTGATTTACGCCAATAGCCGCTCCCACTAATAAATTCTTTCTTTTCACTTTCAAGACCTCTTTTGCTTGATCATTAATAGTTAGATTGCGATGAATTACCCCGGCACCGCCTAAGCTGGCCAAGCTTATTGCCAACTTTGATTCAGTCACCGTATCCATTGGAGAAGAAACTAGAGGAATTCGTAATTTAATTTTCCTTGTCAAATTAGTCTGTAGATCAATTTCCTTTCTCTCAAAATCAGTATACCCAGGCAGAAGAAGAACGTCGTCAAAAGTAATACCAGTGAAACCATTTCTTGAAGAAAACATATATAATATTATTACAAATTTATGAAAAAATCAATGAGAAAAATTTTAATTGCCACTACTAATCAATCTAAATTAGAAGAAATAATGATTGGGTTAAAAGAATTAGAGGGATTCGGAGTAAAACTACTTAACTTAAACGACGTTGGAGTGGAGAAAGAGCCAGAAGAAACCGGAAAAACTTTCCAAGAAAATTCCGAAATAAAAACCAAGTTTTATGGACGTCTAACCAGCCTACCAACTATCGCCGACGACGGAGGACTAATAATCCCCTATTTAGATAACGCTCCAGGAGTTAAATCACGGCGTTGGCCTGGATATGAAGCCAGCGATGAAGAGTTAATAAACTATACTCTATCCAACCTACGCGGTTGTACGGGCTCAAAAAGAATCGCCTATTTGGAAACCTGTGTCACGTTTTATTTACCTTCTGGACACCCTCAGGGTGACCAAACTATCTTTGAACAGGAAAAAATCAAAGGACATATTGCTGAAAAACCTACTGGCCGCCCGACCAATGGTTACCCTTTCCGGGGTCTATTTATAGTTGATAAATTTAATAAATATTATGAAGAACTAACTGAAGAAGAACACCAGCAGGTTAATCATAGATTAAAGGCGTTGAAAAGGTTAACAAAAAGAATTAAAGATTTGATATGATATTTTAACTATGCTATCTCTCGATTTTATTCGAAATAACAAAGAAAAAGTTTTACAAGCGGCTAAAAACAAAGGCCGCCAGGTTGATTTGGACAAAATACTTTCTCTTGATGATCAAAGACGAAAACTAATCCAACAAGCTCAAGTCCTCCGTGAAGAAAGAAATAAACTTGCTAAACAAGGTAAACCCCACTCCGGCGAAGGTTCTGTTAGAGGCAGACAAATTAAAGAAGAACTTAAAAAAATCGAAGACGATCTGACTAAAATTCAAACCCAATTAGATTCATTAGTCTCATTTGTCCCAAATGTCCCATTACCAGAAGTTCCAATCAGTAAAGATGCTACTGGAAATAAAGAAATCAGAAAATGGGGTAAGATTCCTCGGTTCGATTTCAAACCTAAATCTCATATCGAATTAGGACAAGCTCTTGATCTTATTGACTTAGAACGAGGCGCCAAAATTTCCGGCTTTAGAGGTTATTTTTTGAAAAATGAAGCAGCGATTCTTCACTTTGCCTTATTTTTTTATGTCTTTAACAAGCTTATTAAGAAAGATTATCTTCCAATTATTGCTCCAGCAGTCATAAAAAGCTTGTCTCTTTTTGGCTGCGGTCAGTTTCCCTGGGGCGAACAAGATACTTATAAATTAAATGATGAGGACGCTTATTTGGCAGGTACAGCTGAACAACCAGTCACTTCATATTATTCCGGAGAAATTTTGAATGAAAAAGATCTGCCGAAAAAGTTCGTCGCTTTTTCTCCTTGTTTCAGAAAAGAAGCAGGCGCTTATGGAAAAGATACTAAAGGTCTATACCGGCTTCATGAATTTTGGAAGGTTGAACAGGTAATTATCGCTAAAAATAATATTGAAGAAGCTAAAAAACTTCACGAAGAACTGCAAGCAAACTGCGAAGAGATTTTACAAGATTTAGGTCTTCCCTACCGAGTAATGATAATGTGTACCGGAGATATGGGCGAACCCCAGATGAAAAAATACGACACAGAAACCTGGATGCCGTCACGTCAGGCTTATGGAGAAACTATGTCTAATTCAATTATGGGTGACTTTCAAACCAGAAGACTGAAAATTAAATATCGGAAGAAAGACGGCTCAACTGAATATTGTTTTTCTTTGAATAATACCGCCCTTGCCTCACCCCGCATCTTAATTGCCCTGCTGGAAAATTATCAGCAAAAAGACGGCAGTATTTTGATTCCGAAAATCCTTCAAGAATTAGTGGGATTTGATAAGATAAAAAACGAAATAACTACTTTATAAACTTTATAGACTTTATGAACTTTATAAACTAATTATGGTTTCGGCGTCGGTGTCGCCAACGCTTCCTGACTACATCTATCTTTAGTTTCTGTTCCTTTAATAAAGTATTCTCGTCTTCCAAAATAACAAGTCTTTTCTACGACACTATCAGGTTTTGCATACCATTTACTTCCGTTTGAGTAATTATTCAAAAGATAACTCATTACCCGATTCCAAATTGGTGAAGCACCCGTTATTCCTGAAGTAAGATAAGGATTCATTGCTGTATTGTCATTATTTCCCACCCAAACTACCACTAAAAAATCCGGTGTATAGCCGATGGTCCAGTTGTCTCTTTTATCATTAGTCGTTCCCGTCTTGACGGCAACTTTATAACCAGGGATTTCCAAAGAAGAAGAGGGTCCAAAAGCCCACTGCCTGGCAAAGTTATCCGATAAAATGTCGGAAATAATATAGGAGATACCGCTGTCAATCTCTTTGATTTTAAATGGCTTGTATTCTCTTATAATCTGACCATTGCTATTTTCGATCTTCGTAAAGTAACTCTCTGGTAATTTATAACCATTATTAGCTAAGACGCCAAAAGCTTCTGCCATATCAATCATCGTTACCTCACCACCACCCAAAGTTAAAGACAGTCCGTATCTTGACTTATCTTGCCAAGTGCTGATTCCCATTTTACTGGCGTAGTCGATAAAGTCAGAAACACCGACTTTTTCTAAAGTACGTACAGCCGGAATATTGTAAGAATTGCCTAAAGCATATCTTAAAGGAATTTTTCCGTGATATTTGCCATCGTAATTGACTGGCTGATAAGGTGAAGCACCGGGTATCTTAAAGACCACCGGTGAATCATCAAGAATAGTCGCCGCTGTAAAACCTTTTTGTAATGCCAAAGAATACATGATTGGTTTTATTGAAGATCCAGGCTGTCTTTGGGCAGTCGTCACGTTAAAAGCGCCATATGGCTGTTCAAAGTAATCTTTTGAACCAACCATGGCTAAAATCTCTCCGGTTGATGGACGAGTGACGAGGATGGCTCCGTTGGTTACATTTAAATAATTTATCTTATCAAGTTTTTCCCTTAAGATCTGTTCTGCTTGTTCTTGGATATCTAAATCCAAAGTCGTATAGACTTTTAACCCGCCTTCTTCTACCTTCGAAATGCCGAAATATGATTCCAGCTGCGATTTAGTATAAAAAACAAAGTGCGGCGCCCTAATTGCTGTTTTCGGTGGTATTACTTCCAGATTTGAGATTTGAGATTTGAGATTTAAGCTTTCTTTAATGTATCCCTGTTTATACATCGCCTCCAGTACTTCATTTCGCCTCTCCAAAGCCGCTTTAGGATTAATATAAGGAGAATAAAGAGATGGAGCTTGAGGTAAACCCGCCAATAAAGCCGCTTGCTCGAGCGTCAGATCTTTGGCTGATTTACCAAAATAAGTTTTACCTGCCTCTTCAATTCCATAAGCTGATCCGCCATAGGGAACTTGATTGAGATACATCTCCAATATTTGATCTTTAGTGTAAATTCTTTCTGTCCATAAAGCTAAAATAATTTCTTTTATCTTTCGCTCCCAAGTCCTTTCTGGAGTTAGTAAAGCTGCTTTGACCAGTTGTTGAGTAATCGTTGATCCTCCTTGAAGGTTTTTATGGATCATCATTTCTTTGATCGCCCGGAAAATGCCGGAAAACAAAGCAATACCATTATGACGATAAAAATCTTTATCTTCAATGGCGATGGTCGTCTGCGCCACATAATTTGGCAGTTTTTTTAGACTCACCGGAGTCCGATTTTGCTCATGATAAATTTCGTATAAAAGTTTGCCATTGCGGTCATAGATATGAGTCGACAAAGGATAGTTGGTTTTTCCAATGTTAGAAGGTGAGGGCAGCGACTTAATAAAAAGATACGAATTATTAGCAAAAACAATGATTAAAGTAACCAGACTGCCGGTAATAAAATACTTAACCCGAAGCGATATCTCTGGCAGCGGCAGTCTAACCTTGATAGCTTTTAAGCGCCTGATCAGAATAGTTAAAGCTCTCGTTAGTATTTGAAAAGGAAAGATGATGAGGCGTTGAGTTACTTCACCAATAGTGATGAAAAAGTTGACTAAATAATATAGTGATTTAAAGATCATGAAGTTAATTTTACCAAATATTATAGGTTAAAGCAATTTCAATTTAGCCTTAATCACTAATCTTTCCCACCAAGTGCCTGGTGGTTCGCAGGTAACTAAAGTCAAGTAAGACGCATCTTTCTTTTGTTCTAGGACCGAGACATCGCTCGGTTTAACAATTAATATGGAAAAAACTTCATAATAATATTTGATATCTCCTAGTTTGATAATAATGGTGTCACCTTTCTCCAAGGAAGATAGATAGGTAAAAATAGTTTTATAGTCTTTGACATTATACAATTGACGCAAGGTTGAATGACCAAAGATGACGACATTACCATACTCGCCAGGTAAAGACTGCGGTAGATAATGAATGAGACTCTTAGTTAAATCTTCGCCACCTACCACTACTTTGGCATCACTAATATTTAATTTTGGGATGGAAAGGAAATATTCTTTAACATTAACATTAGAAAAAGAATTCGTTTGCGGTCTGGAAGGAAACCAAAGACTGGCCTGGGTATAGTCTCTTAGATTATTTGAAAAGATGTTAAATATTCCTAAGATAGAGTTGGCTTGATTTAAAGCGGAAGCATCTTCATTATCTGTAATTGGTGTTTGAAAATTTTTTTTCAGAAATAAATGAGAATATAACTCAGAAGAAATAATCGGATAAAAAGACCAAAATAAAAGAAAGCTGCCAACAACTAATGCTAGATAAGAAAAATAGTTAATTGCTTTTTTTCTTGGTGAATTATCTTTCTTTTTATAAGTATAAAGAGCCATTTAAAGACTGGATAATTTAATAAAGATATTTTTATTAAAAACTGGCAGATAATCTTTGATCATTGGCAGCGGCTCTCTAATTTTTAGGTCATAACCTTCAATATTAAATTTTTCTTTAAGAAGTTCTGAAAGGTTGTTTTTGTTTCTTCCTAAGACTAATTTAACAATTTCTTCTTTTTTAATCTGTTTTGTTATCTTTGCCTTTACCGAGGTGGTTATTTCGAAACGATTATCTTTAATAATCACTTTTTTATTATTATAACTTATTCCTTGTTTCTCTAGATTAAAACCGTTTTTAACTTCCGGCGTTAATTCTTTGCTAATACCGGCTAAGATGCTATTTTTAGCATAGGCGTAAAAAGTCGTTAACACATTGGTTTTTAAGCTAAGTTTATCTCCTTCTTCACCTAGTTCTTTGGAAAACGAAGGTTGATCAAGTTTAACCTGAGAAAAGTCACTGACTGCTTCAAATGACTTTAATTCGGACTGTTTTTGTTCTTGTTTTTTTGCTTTTTCCAAAACTAAATTAGTTAATTGGTCATAGTCTTTTTTCGCTACCGTCCTTACTTCTTTTTTTGATCCTCCGGTTAACGCCGCTTCATTAATCGCAAAAAAAGTTGAGGAAGATAAGTCGTCAATTTTAAACCTCTGATCTTTAGCTAGATTGCCTTGAGGACCAATATTTAAAGCGGTGATCGCCGCCTTGCTTTTGCCTGGCAGTTTAGCAGAACCGTCGGCAGCAATGGTGGACGAAGCTACTTTAACATCTGAATCTAAAATAAACTGAATATTATTTGTTGTTAAAACTGTTCCTTTGTTAAAAGCTTTTTCTTTGTCATCAAAGTTATGAACTGTTACCTCGCCTTTAGCCGCATCACCGATATCCTTTTGACCAGTGGTCGCAATTGTTTCGGAAAACTGGGCTGTCTCAGTAGCTATCTTAAAAGGAATGTCCAAAATTAACTCTTTCTTTACCGTATAGAAAGGAAGGTAGATTAAAAGATCAGCCTGATGGAAAAAATATTCGTTTAAAAAAAGACTAAAAATAATCATAAAAGCTCCGATAATCGGTGTCCAATACTTTATTTTTGGTATCTTTCCTATTAACTGTTTTGCTAATAATAAATGATTTTTAGCTACTGTTTTTTTTTCTTCGACATCCTCATTAATAACAAACCCCATTACTTTTTGATTCTCCTGAACCGTCTTACCACCTATCTGCTCATTAAATATCTTAATCAAAGCAACATTAATCTCTTCTTCTTTAATAATATTAATGCGAGGTATTTGGACAAAATACTCTTCTCCCCAACGATGAGAAATAATTTTTGTCGCTTCTTGATCAAGATCTTTTGAGTTATAGAGAATTATTCTCGCCGGCAACATCTGTCTTCCCTTATATTCTTCTAATTCTTTTGTTAAATCATCGATGAGATTATCAGTTCTACTAATGTTTTTTTTATGGGAAAGTTTTCCTCCTTTATAAATAAAAAGTGTAAATTCAGTCGTGTCTAATTCTAAAATCAAAGCGGTTAAAGGCACCTCTTCTTTTTTTTCTAAATAGGCTAAAACAGCTTCATAACATTCAATATAACCTATTGGTTCGAGTTCAAGATTTTTTGAAAACTCTTTAATTTTCTGTAAATAGAGTTTTTTTATATCACCAATTTTCTCATCAACAAGATGAGAATAAACAAAAAAAATCGTTTTTGATATCTGACTGCCTATTTTCTTTTCCAGACGAAAGAGAAGATCATCGATGTCTTCACTAAGATTTTCCCAACCATTGGAATAATTAAATCTCTCTTTTTCAATCATCACCATCTCTGAATTAACCTTTTGCATCACCATTAAAATTCCTTCTTCCTCTTTAAGAAATAGTCCTAAATATTTTTCCTGACTGTCTTTTTTAGTTTTTAAAAAAGAAAACATAGTTTTTATTGACCAATATTATATTTAGTAAATACTTGATCTAATCCTTGGCTGGCGGTCTTTAATGCTTCGCTATAAGAAACACCTTGAATCGTGCTGTTAACTGCATTTTCAATATATTTAATTATCTCATCATTCAAACCATTATCATACGTCCTTGAGATAAGTGGTAGAGAAATATAATTGTTAGCCTGTTTGATCACAGCACCAATATAGGAGTCTTGAACTAAAAGAGAAGCTAAATCTACGCGAGAATATGGTTCACCATATGGACGAAACTTTGTCTCCATCTCATAGAGTTTGGTGAGATTTTCTTTTTCTATTAAAAATCTTAGAAATTTCCAGGCCTCAATCTGGTTTTTACTAAAGCGGGAAACTCCTTCAACCCAATAATTGGCGATTGATGAAGAAGAACCACCAGGCACCGCCGGCACTGGCAAAACTTTTAAATTTAAATCAGGATTAGCCGATCTAATAGTTACAATCTCCCAGGAAGGAACAATAATCATCGCCACTTTTTCTTGAATAAAAGCGGTTAAGGAATTAGGCATTGCGTCTGACCAATAGACTTGGGGCTCTTCAGAAAATTTGCGGTAGATTTCAAGAGCGCCAGCCGCTTCTTCAGAATTTAATCTCGTGATTGATCCACCATTTTGAATCAGTAATAGACCAAAAATATCAGAAAAGTGCTCTATGTTTGAAGAGGTACCAAGGGCAATCCCTGAGGTGATTAACTGTCCTGTTTTATCTTTGACGGTCAACTTTGGCACCATATCGGTGATATCATCCCAGGTGGTCGGGACGGCAGCAATGCCGGCTTTTTTAAAAAGATTTTCATTATAAACCAAAACTAAACCATCAATCTCAAGCGGTAAACCATAATAATAATTGCCAACCTTTAAATCTTTTTGCTGGACAGGATAGAAGGTTTTTTCAAACTCGCTATTGGCCATAATTGACTGGGGTAGTGGCGCCACCACCTCTTTTATCTCTGGCAGCCAAGTGTTATGAAAACGGAAGATATCTGGTCCTTGGCCGGCCTTACCCCGGACGACCAGCTTTTCTCGATAGCTTACCGGATTCATCTTTTGATAGTCGATTTTAATATTGGGATTTTTTTGTTGATAAAGATTAATTAAAGGCTGAACGACTTCTTTATCTTCCCATAAACCCCAATAAGTCAAACTTACCTCTTTTTTTACTCCTTTCCCGCCAAAAATCGCTTTTATTATCAAAATAAGAATTACCAAAAAGATCACCGCGCCAACGCCGATCATTAAGTACTGACCTTTGTTTTCTTGATAAACTGGCGGAGGAAGATTGTCAACCGCCGTTACCTCTTCTGGTACTTCTTCTACTTCAAGCGGATATTGATTTTCCTTTAAATTTTCATTATTATCATCCATAAGACAATGATAGCAAAAAAACGAAAGAAATTTAGAATTATATTCAACTATCTGTTTTTTAGCTTAGGTGCTATTTCCGTCTTCTTTCTCTTATTCATTGTTCATTTCATCAATAACTATGAACAGTCTTTTAATAATAAAATTTTTAGCGGTGTCTATATTGATAAGACTGAAGCGGGAAACAAAACTAAAGCCGAAATCATCAACGATTTTTCCAAAAAAACTCTCAGTTTAAAAAATAAAAATATTACCATTCTTTTTAATCAAGAAGCGATCGCCACCTTTTCCGCTGAAACTCTTAATCTAAAATATGATGGGGAAACAGCCTCTGTCAGAGCCTATCTCATTGGCAGAAGCTCTAATAAACTCTCTGCTTATCTACAGATAATAAATTCGCTACTTGGCTGGCAGAAATACTATTTTGATAGCGAAATCGAATACGATAAAAGCGTGGTCAAAGACTTGATAAACTCGGCTGAAGAGAAATACAATCAACCGGCAAAAAACGCTCTTTTTAAATTTGAGAGCGGAAAGGTTATCAGTTTTCATAAAGAAAAACCTGGGCTAAAAATCAACTCAGAGGAACTCCTAAGCAATTTTGATAAAACAATCCAACAGTTTAAAAAACAATCAACCGATAAAATCATTGTTCTCACCTCAACCATTATCCAGCCAGAGATCACCCTTTCTCAGATAAATAGTTTTGGCATTGAAGAAGAGCTTGCTGTCGGTAAATCAAACTTTTCTCATTCTATCGCGACAAGAGTTGACAACATTATTCTCGCCAGTTCCAAATTTAACGGTGTCCTCATCCCTCCCAAGCGAATCTTTTCCTTTAATGAGACCGTTGGCGATATCTCTTCTTTGACTGGCTATCAGCCAGCCTATATTATCAAAGAGGGAAAAACTGTTCTGGGCGACGGCGGAGGCGTCTGCCAAGTATCAACCACTCTCTTTCGAGCCGCTTTGAATGCTGGACTGCCGATTGTCGAACGCCACGCCCATGCTTACCGCGTTTCTTACTATGAAAATGACTCACAGCCTGGTTTTGACGCCACTGTCTTTGCTCCTTCAGTTGATCTAAAAATAAAAAATGATACTGGGAATTATATTCTTATCCAAACTGAAGTGGATAAAGACAACAATCTGTTATTTTTTAAACTTTATGGAAAAAAAGATAACCGCCGTTCAGAAATATCTAATGTTTTATTGTGGGATGTCTCCTCTCCTCCTCCAGCTATTTATCAGGATGATCCGACTTTAAAAAGAGGTGTAACAAAGCAGATAGATTTTCCTGCTTGGGGAGGCAAAGCCTCGTTTAACTATAAGGTTTATAAAGATGATCAACTGATTATTGACGAAAAATATTATTCTTCTTACAAACCCTGGCAAGCCGTCTACCTAGTCGGTACAGCTGACTAGAATTTCAAGAGATTAAGTCTACCTAAACCATCTCGCCCTCCCAAGCTTATAATGAAGATTTTTATTTTTTCTTTCACCGATAATTTTAGCTGGAACACCACCAACAATGGCATAAGGAGGAACGTCTTTGGTGACAACGGCTCCGGCAGCCACAATCGCTCCCTTACCAATAGTTACCCCCGGAAGAATAATTGCCCGTGGTCCAATGAAAACATAGTCTTCGATGACAACTGGTTTATCAACAGCGGTAAAATTTTCGTTTTCAATGTCGTGCTGAGAATTATAGATCATTACCTCACTGGCAATATCGACGTGACTACCAATTATTAATCTAGCTCTTCCGTCTAACACTGCTCCTTCACCAACAATGGTATCTTCACCAATAATAATATTTCTCGGGTTATAAAATCTGGTCTTAGTATGAATTGTCGATCCTTTACCAATTTTAATTCTCGCCAATCGATAGCAAAAACGACGGAAACAATGACTAGGAATATAACCAACTAAATGAAGCAAGAATACTCCAAACTCTAAGAAGATATTTTTCACACGATTAATAACTTTGCTAAAGAATTCTTCTAAAGTCAATATTTTTCCCGTCCTATCTTTGAACATAAATTAAATATAGTATATCAAATTTATTCTTCCAAGAACCTCGACTTGGCTGAGTAGTTGCGAGTTCCGAAGATGAAACGCTGGCGCGTATAGGTGATATAAAGTCTTTCCTTGGCTCTTGTTATCCCAACATAAAAAAGCCGTCTCTCCTCCTCTAAAGAATAGAGATCGTCCATCGACCTTGAGTGAGGTAAAATCCCCTCTTCGACACCAACAACAAAGACGATTGGAAACTCCAGTCCCTTAGCTTGATGTAAAGTCATTAGTCTGATGCCGTTTTTATTCTTGGAATTCTTCTCTCCTTCAAAATATTCGGACTCAACCAGCGCCACCTGCTCTAAAAACTCGCCGAGAGACGGAAAAGCAATTGCGACCGACTTTAACTCCTTGATGTTTTCCAAGCGTGAATAGTCCTCCTCGACTTCTGGATCATATATCTTCAGATAATCGGTTGCCTGAAAAATTTCTTCAATGATTTTATCGGTGTTTTTTTTGACAACCGAATCCTCATTTTCTTCATAGTATTTTTTAAACTTCTCCCACCTAGTTTTACCTAGTTTAATAGCCCTTTCTTTTGACAGTTTGTCAACCGGGTTAATCAATAACCGCAAATAACTCAAAACGTCCTTGATTTCTTTTCTTTCATAAAATCTTGTCCCGCCGATTAGAACATAAGGAATGCCAAAGTGTAAAAAAACTTCCTCGATCGCCCGCGACTGAGCATTAGTCCGATAAAGAATAGCCATTTCGTCCAAACGGTATTTATCCTTCAAATCGCTAATTGAATTGGCTACGTAAATTCCTTCGTCTTCCTCGGTCGCCGCTTCATAAAAAATCACTTCCTCTCCGCCTTTTTTGTCAGTATAGAGAGAAAGAATTGGGTGGGTCTGGTTTTTAGAAATCACTTGATAGGCAAAATCAAGAATAGTCTGGCTAGATCGATAATTTTTCTCCAAGTAAAATATTTTAGTTTTGGGAAAATCGCTCTTAAACTTTTCCAGATTTCTTATTTCCGCTCCTCGCCACGAATAGATGCTCTGGGAGAAATCGCCAACTACAGTAACGTTTTTATATTTTTGTCCGAGAAGTTTGGTCAAAAAATACTGAACGTAGTTCGTATCTTGGAATTCGTCGACTAAGATATAACGATATTTTTCTTGGTATTTGTCTAATATTTGTTTATTTTTTGTAAACAGTCTTATCGTTACATTTATCAAATCGTCAAAATCCAAAGCATTGTTTTCTTTGAGTTCTTTTTGATAGCCCTGATAGATGGTCGCTGTATCAGCTGAAGCATAGTCGGAAAAAACTTCCAGATATTTTTCCGGACCAATCAATTGATTTTTCGCTGCCGAAATTCGATTCAAAAAATAAGACGGCGTATACTTCTTGTTCAACTGGACTTTTTTTAGGACTGCCTTAATCAAGGCTATTTGATCTTCTTCGTCATAGATGAGAAAATTTTTCTTCAGGCCGACAAACAAGCCGTCGACGCGAAGCACTCTGGCGCAAAATGAGTGAAAGGTGCCAATATAACCTAAACAATATCTCAGTCCGATTCTTTCTTTCATCTCGCCAGCCGCTTTATTGGTAAAAGTAATCATCAAGATTGATTTTGGATTGATATAAAGATTCTGTATTAAGTTAATTACTTTAGCGATTAAAACTCTTGTTTTCCCACTTCCGGCGCCAGCTAGAATAATTGAACTGCCTTTATAATAAAGCACTGCTTCTTTTTGTTGAGGATTTAAATGGGTAAAAATATCAACTGACATAAAGTATAATTATATTTGAAAATTAAGTCTTTTAAAATTGAAAATTCAATGAAAATTGAAAATTTTAAATTGAAAATTATTATTGCTTGTTCCTTTATTTTATTGATCTCTATTTTTATTATTCGTCCTTATTTTCTTTTTATTAATAAAACTCTCAAGGTATCAATAGTCAAGACTCTCTTATCAAGAAACTCTTTAAAAAGCTACGATAATCAAGTGAATATTCTCTTGTTAGGAGTCGCCGGCGGTCAACATGAAGGACCGAATTTATCTGACTCAATCGTCGTTATCAACTATGATCTTAAAACTAATCAATCAACAACTATTTCCATTCCTCGAGACATTTGGAGCGATACTTTAAAAGATAAGATTAATTCTGCTTACGCTTATGGTGAAGCGAAAAAAAATGGCGGCGGTTTTATCTTAGCTAAAGCTGAGGTTTCCGCTATTATCGGTCTTCCAATTCAATACGCCGTAGTAATTGACTTTGATAAATTCAAAGAACTGATTGATTTTCTTGGCGGAGTGGAAATCAATATTGACAACTCTTTTACTGATAAAAAATTTCCCATCGCCGGCCGTGAGAACGATGACTGTGCTGGAGATAAAACCTACGCCTGTCGCTATGAGACTATTACTTTCACCAAAGGACTAAATAAAATGAACGGCGAAACCGCTCTTAAATTCGTTAGATCAAGAAACGCTGAAGGCAAAGAAGGAACCGACTTCGCTCGAGAAGCTCGGCAACAAAAAGTGATTGAGACGGTAAAAAATAAACTCTTTGCTTCGGTTAAAAAACTCAGTCTAAAAACCTACCGACAGCTTTATCAACTGATTAATCCCTTGGTAAAACGTGATATCACCAATCAACAAATCGCCATTATTTTAAAAAACATTGTCTTTAAAGGAAAAATAAAACAAGAAAAAATTGTTCTCGATCAAGATTTTTTCACTAATCCTGAAGTCAATTCTCCAGAATATGACGGCCTTTGGGTTCTTATTCCCACCGACAAAAATTTCTCTTTAATCCATCGATATATTGGTTGTGTTTTAGAAAATAAAGAAAACTGCGACCAGTTAAAAAACAAAAGCAGCAATAATCAGTAAGAAAGATATCGTAAAAAAGGCCAAACTCCACTCCACTACTCCAGAAATCGGTAGCTGACTAGTTTTAGTAGATGTGGGAGACGGTGTTTGTTTCAAAGCTAAAGAAGAAGTATCGGTCGCCTCTGGAGTGTTAGTTACATGAGTAACAATAATCTCAGTTGGAGTTGGAGATTTGGTTAAAATTGAGGTTGGTAGAGTATTGGTTATGGTAGTTGAGATTAATGTAGGAAGTCGAGTTGAAGTTGGAGACACTCTTGGAGTTAAAGAAGGAGCCGCCTGTTCACTTGTATTAAGAGTAATATATTTAGAATAAGTTTTGCTTTGTGGTTTGACTTTAACCGAAACTTCTGGACTCTCATTTTGACGAGAAGTTATTTTAACAAATAAATAAATAATTATTAGCCCCATTATTAAGATGCCGACGATAAAGAAAATTTTTTTATTCATAGATTATTGACTTAACCAGTTATCGGTTACTGAATGTAACTCCGCCTCAATTTTTAAAGCTGAATCATCACTGGCAATAATGTATTCTCGATAGAAAACATTTTTTGCCTGATTAAGCTTATCGGTCACATCTTTATCAACCCAGCGATTACTATTAACTCTTATCCGCGCCTTATCAATATTGTTATCTTTGATGGTTTCGATACCGATAACGATTCTGTTTCCTGGTCTTAATTTCTTAATTTCACTATCTTTTAATTCAATCCAATTATTATTATAGACTTTGATACCAATTGAGGTAATATATTTCACTAACTGACTCGGGTTGGCGGTTGGCTTTTGCTCTGACTTTTTTATTATTAGTAAAAAAATAACAAGAACGAGAAAAAAGGAAAAAAATATCGCGAGATAAAGCCACTTATTTTTGTTGTTTTTATTAGAGGTTAATAAAGCAGGATTAAGTTTTGTGTAGTTGGGTATTTCTGTTGTGATTTCTTCTCTAAATTTTGGAATAAGAGGATCGCTTTTTTTTACTTTGTTTTCTTTTTTAAGAAGATAAAGTTGGTAACCTAAGGCGACTAAGGTGACGATAAAAGCTAAAAGACTTAATTTATTGAGATAACTTAAGATTGAGAATAAGTTCATAATTTAATTGTATAGAATAATTGTTTTAAAAAGCAAGAAGAATTCCTAATCCAGTTATTATTAAGGAAAAACTTATCACCATGAAAGAAAAAACAGTCCCACCTGAAATAGGAGGAGTGCTCGTCGGAATAGTCGTCAGCGTTGGATAAGAAACAATTAATGTCGGTTCGCCGCTCGCCACTCCTAAGACTTTTCCTTCAATTGCTTGATTGCCAGTAATGATAAATTTTCTTTGCAAAGTCACCTCATTATTACTGTCGTCAGTAGTTTTAATAATCAGTATCTGCTGACCAATCTCTAAGTCTTCTAGAGGCACATAACTCCAACTGCCGTCAGATGAGGCAAAAATCTTTGCCGTCAAAGTTTTTTTTGATTTAATGGTTAAATCTATTTCCTTTTTAGGAAAAGCCGTTCCTTTGATAAGAGGTACTCTTCCTGAAATAACTTTTCCTTCTTCGTCTGGATAAATAATTGCTATTTTATTTTTTTGATTGGAGTTATCAGTGGTTATACCTAAGACTTTTTCTTCCCCTAAAAATTTATAATCATTGCCAAGAATAACTGTCTGCGGTAGGGGTGAAATAGTTTTTAATGTACCATCGATATTGATTTTTTTACTGTCTTCGTTGATAATTTCTATCTTTACTGTTTCGTTAACAGTCAAAGTTTTTTGTTCCAGACTGTTCCTATCATAAAAATTAGTTAAAGGAATCAACCAATCACCTTTCGATTTAGATAAAGTAAATAAAGGAAAACAGTCTTTGACGCTTAAGATAACTATTGCTCCTTCGGCCGATTGCAGATTTTGTTGTTGGACAACTCCTGAAACAATGGCTAGAGGATTTTCTATCTTATTATCAACTGGAGTTTTAAAAGTATAGTCGCTTCCGTCAGGTTTAGTAACAATTTGTTTTTCTATTACCGGCTTGAAAAAATATTTTTTTCCTGGTTTTAATTCTTTCAAAATAGTGAAATGATTATAATAACTACTTTTTTCTATAGTGTTAACATCTCTTTCATCAAGTACCATTTTTTGATTATTTGATTCTTCGCCATAAAAAAGAAAACTCTTTACCTTATTAGCGGTCTGCCAATAAATAGTTGCTTGAGTAGAAGTTAAGTTAACAATTTCAAACCTAGTCATCGCATTTTGCGAAGCACGGGAATAGCGAGGTGTGACCGTCTTAGTCAATAATCCTGTAAAGAAAATGCCTATCAATAAAACCAAGAATATCCACACCAAGGTTGATATCTTATTTTTTTCTTTAAAATAAAGTTGAGAATAGACCATCTTAGTAATTTTTTAACTGTAAACTGTCTAAAATATTTTTATCAATCTGATAATTTTTTATTATTGGTATTTCTATCTTTGCTTTGATCTTATCTTCAGAGGCGGCATGATAAATATCAGCCACTAGCCATGATAAAGCTGTTAAAAAAATCCCAATTGACAGTAAAAGTAATTCTTTTTTATTCATAAATAATAACCGTTAATAATTAATACTACTTTAAGATTAGCGTCTCCGGTCGCTTCTTTGTCATGACTTATGGTTAATTTATCAACTGTCTTTATTCTCCTTTGATTAAAAATATCAGTAATAAAATTGACTGTGTCATTAAAAGAGGCTCTTCCCTCTAACATCAATTGAACCTTATCAAGTTTTTCCTCTTTTTTGAATAAATTAACATCAGTGATGTTGGCGTTTTTAATAAAAAGATTGTTTTTGTCAGCAATCCTTTTTACATCTTCGACTATTTTATTAACTTCAGGGTAATGAGACATTGCTTCATCCAAAAGAGGCAGGTTATCGCGATTTTCTTCGATTTGAGATTGAATTAAACTGATATTGGTAATCTTCTTTTCATAGAGTAAGTCAACCCTTTGTAAATCGAACTCTTCTTTTTTTAAAGAAACAGCGGTTGTTAACGATGGCTTAACAGCAAAAAAAATAAAAATAGAGAATATCAACAAAAATAAAATAATAAAAGTATAGTCCTTGGTCTTCTTGGAAAAAATTGTTTTATTTATCTTTGTTAAATCCATTGAGATTTATTTTGAAACTATAACCATTTTCAATTTTTTTAATACTATCAAGATTAACATTATCAAACTTATTGTCTTTTTTTAAAAGAAAATAAAAAGACTGAAGTTGGTGAGAGTCAGTTGAAACTCCTGTTAACTTTAGACTATCGACGCTCGCTTCAAAATCAGTTAGGTTAATTGCGCTAGGAAAGATCGATAATAAATATTTTAACATTTCTTGAAAGGTTTGTTGTTTAATAAAGATATCTTTAACCGCCATGGTTTTTTTATCGATATTACTTGCTTGATTCAATAATGGTAAAACAATCTGAAGAATCTCTTTTTTTTGATCAACCGATTCTTTGAGATCAATTATTTTTTGATCGATTTGAAAACGATAGAAAAAGACCGCGATTACCACTAATTGAGTAATCACGATGATATATCTTAGATAGTTCAAGGCAAAATAAACGATTTTCTCCGTTAAAGGAGTTTCTTTTTGAGGAAGAAGATTAATTCTATACTTCATTTTTTATTTTTATTAATCAATTTACTGACTTCAGATTTTAATCTCTTTGCTTTATTCTTATGAATGACTTTAACCTTAGCCGCTTTATCGACTTGAGAATAAAACCGACTGACTAATTCTTTAATGCCTTTTCCTCCTTTTTTAATTATCCTTAAAGTCTCTTTATAAGCTTTAATGTATAAGAAGTTTTGTTTGCTTCTTTTTTTATCCTGTCTTAGTTTTTTTTTAGCTGATTTGATGATTGGCATAGTATGCTAACGCACCCCCTTTGTAAATATTAAAGATTAAATATTAAATATCAAAAATTTATAGTTCGTATTCTTTCTCAAATAACTTTTCTCCATAATCTCCAGTAAATTTAAGAGTCAATTTTATCTTTCCCACTACCTGATGATAGACACAGGTACCTGATGAACAGGTTCCTAAAGTAATTTTTTTCTCGTAATCGCTTTGATTGGAAACGTCAATTGTCCCGATTACTCCTTGGATACCTTGTTGAGCGGTCTGATAAGAAAGTTCATAGTCAACCGAGTCAGTTCCAGAAGGAATATTGTTGATCGATAATGTCACGTCTTTACCACCAGAAACCGACTGTAAATCGACCTTGACCGAACTGTCTATCGTTGGAAGGACAATTTCGGTTGGAGAAATTGTTTCTTGATTATTTTTGGGAATATTTTTTCTTCCCAATAACCAATAACCAATAGCTAATAAAACTAACAAGACCGCACCAATAATCAGAACATTCTTATTGATTTTCATATTTAGATTAGAATTTCTAATTAGGTCAATTTTTCCTTAATATAATCTTCTAATTTATCAATGTTCACTCTCTCCTGCTTCATCGTATCTCTATCTCTAATTGTTACCGTTTGCTTGCCTAACGTCTCATAATCAATAGTAACACAAAAAGGCGTCCCGATTTCGTCCTGGGCCAGGTATCTTTTTCCGATATTACCTCTGTCATCAAAGGCCGTAACAAAATGAGCTTTTAACATTTTGTAAACTGATTTTGCTTTGGAAACTATATCTTTCTTATTTCGAACCAATGGAAAAACCGCTACTTTAACTGGCGCTAATTTTGGATGAAGTTTTAAAACTATTCGTTTTTCTTCCTCGTGATATGCATCAACCAAGAAAAATAACATTGCTCTATCGACTCCTCCAGAGGTTTCAATAACCCAAGGTGTATATTCTTCTTCTATTTCGGGATCCTTATATTTTAAATTATGATTTGTTAGATCGAAATCGCCTCGATGATGTATTCCTTCAAACTCACTCCAACCAAAAGGAGATTTATACTCAATATCTGTAGCAAAACGGGCATAGTGGGCTCTTTCGTCTTGTTCATGATTTCTAAATCTTAGATTCTCTGACTTTATACCTAATAATTTATACCATTTCATTCTTTCTTCTTTCCAAAATGAGAACCATTTTTCACCTTCTTTTTCATTTGGCTTGATAAAAAACTCAAGTTCCATTTGTTCAAACTCACGAGATCGATAAGTAAAATTTCCAGGAGTGATTTCATTACGAAAAGCTTTACCAATTTGTGCTATTCCAAAAGGGATTTTTACCCTTGAAGAATCAACAATGTTTTTAAAATTTACGAATACACCTTGCGTTATCTCTCCACGAAGATAAGTCTTCTGTTTTGGTTCGGTAACGCCGAGGAATACTTCTGTCATTAAATTAAACTTTTTTTCCTGAGTTAAATCTTCTTCTTTATGAGGATTTTTTCTATCAATACAATAATAAATATCTTCATATTGTTTACTTAATGCTTTCACCCCACCTCTTCCTACCTTCTTGTAAAAATCTTCCCAATACTCATCAAATTTATCTTTTCTGAAACGTTTATTACACTTCTTACATTCAACTAACGGATCTGTAAAGGCCTTCAAATGACCTGACGCTTCCCAAACCTTAGGATTCATAATTATTGCTGCATCAATACCAACGATATTTTCTCTATCATAAACCATATACTTCCACCATTCCCGCTTTAAATTGTTCTTGAATTCGACTCCTAAAGGACCATAATCCCAGAAACCAGTAATTCCTTCATATATTTCACTTCCTTGATAGATAAAACCTCGTCTTTTAGCTAAAGCAACTATTTTTTCCATATATGATTGAGTCCGAAGGATGCGGATTTAAGCTTATGTCACGCGTTGCTGCCAACTATATAATCTGAGACAAAGCCTACTAGCTTGATGCATAAGCGAAAAGACGCGTCCGAGGACTCATAGTTCATTATATACTAAACCAGGGTAATTTTTCATTAATTAATTCGGAGATAATTAATCGAAGCTCAATAAAGTCGTGATCTTTTTTCGTATAACCTAAAAGCCTCAGAAGTTTGTTAAAATAAACTGTCAGAATGCTTTTTTTGTCTTCTAATTTTGACAGCTTGACCAAAAACGACTTGGTCAGATTGTAGACCGCTTCTTCTTTCTGGAGCTCTGGCAGTAACTTCTCCAAAACAAAAAAGAATTGATAGAGAATATTAATCTTTTCTTGGTCTTTTTTTAGTTCGGTAAACCCAGAGATAAGATTACTCTCTTCTAGATAAATCCGGTCGTTTTTTTTATGCAGTTGAACATTGATTAAGTTGCCAGTTTGAAGATGAGGTGAACGACGGCTGGTCAACTTTTTCACTCCTTTGGCAATAACGATGACTTTTCCGTTCCTTTCCGAAAACAGGCTGACCAAAACGTCTCTGTTTAAAAGGTTTTTCTTTCTTAAAACTAAGGCTTCTGTTTTAAATGTTCTTGGCATTTATATATTTTACGCTATCATGAAGTTCTTCGCTATGCTCAAACTGACAAAAAAAGACTCAATTAATATCCTCTCTTTGTAAGTATCCGTTAGCAAGATGTACAAGCCCTATAGCGTTTTGATACCTCTCTGGAAAAGGCGCATTTTGCCCAACAACCTTGTCAATTCTAGAAGCTAATTCCATGATTGGTTCTTTATCGTCTATCATTTTCATTCTTAAAAAATCTACTAAAGCTGGGGCTATATTAATATCTGTTCCCTCTGCTCTAATCAATGAATGGGCTATTGTGGCTAAGCTAATAATATCTTCTTCTACATGTTCTCGGGTCCTAATATTTTCCGTAACATTATCTGAGTTTGAAAAATCAACTAATCTGATTCCATAACTATCACCAATGGGAATCGCTAAAACATTTCCCCAATTTATCCCTAATGAATTTGTTGAATCTGTTAGATCACCATGGTATCTAGTAAAAATAAGAGGTTTATAAGAACCTAAAACTCTAATTGCTAAATTTAAAGTTTTTTTAATATTAAAGCTTTTTTTTGCTTGTTCCAGAACTAAATCAAGCACTGATTTTCCATCTAACCATTCAAGTATTCCAATATATAGGTCTTGTAAATTGACTGAACCATAAGCTTTAACAGGACGAGAGAGATCTTTTGGTAGCCATTGATAACCACTATTTGCTTCTAATTGTTTTAATACATCTACTTCGTCCTGATTCATTTTATTTTGTAGACTATTTCCAGTGTGGCGAGGAATTTTTAGTGCAACGCTCGTTCCAACTGGGATGTGTAATTCGTTTTCTTCAGTTATTGTGGCTTTAACAATATAATTATTGGCTCCTTCTCTTAATGGCTGTTCTCTATCAAACCTAATATATGTAGGTAACTTAATAGCACTAATATCTGTTGGCAATAAGCATTCATTTACTTTATCGCCGAGCAATTGTCTCACAGTCTCATCGTCGCGATTTAAGTAAACCAGTGAATCATGTTTAATGTCAGCGATTTTAACTATTCTAATACCTCCGTCTGGTAAAAGTACAGATAATAGTGTTTCTGGAGGTAAAGAACTTCTTATTTGATTTAAATTAGTAATTAAAGCGGGTCGTCCATCTTCTCTCGAAAACAAATAGGACAAATTTTGCACCAAAGAGAGATATTCTGAAGAATATTCAGGTTCTGGAATAGTAGAATCATAACTGATTCCTAGAAATGGCCTGTTAACTAAGGGGGTTATTTCTCGCCTTAAATCTTCAAACTGTGTCGTTAAACTAATAACTGGTGTAGATTTACTACGATCGTTAACCTGTGCATACCTAAGGTAACTCATTCTAGCTAATATCATCTGTTTACTATTACCTATATTTACAGTTTCTCCTTCGATCATATTGAGCAATAAGGAACAAAAATATTTTAATTATTTTACCTTTATCTCTTTATCCGTTTCCAAAATGCCATCAAAAAATTTTTTTCCATTTACCTCAATCAACCATTTTTGGTTTTCGACTCCTGGTTGTTTTTGAATCATCATTGAGTCGGTAGATAGCCCTGAAGGTAAAGTATACTTAACAATAACCGTTGCTTTGCCTTGAGTAGGTACTTCAAGGTAGCCTTCAAAAATGGTTTTACCCAATTTGTCATAAGTCTGGACCTTCTTCTGCGAACCTTGAAAACTTTCTAAGGTTGAATCTCTGGGAACATAAATTCTAATCCAGTTTCGCAAAGTGGCATTGAGGCATAATCCTCCCCGTTCTAGATTACAATCAGAGTGAGGATATGGATTTCGGAAATTAACCGTCACTTCCCGACTTTTTCCTTTGGTTACCGAGTTAACTTCTTCAGAGACAAATAGATTAGCCTTGGCTCCAGCGAAATTAACAGAATTAATATGAAGGTAGTCGCCTTGATAATCATTTATCCTGCCAGCAAAGTTAATTTGCTCCACTGATTTTTGTAGTTCTGGATCGACAAAATACAGAAGAATGTGTTTTTCTTCCAAATTTTTGTACATTGTTTGCATTAATGTCCCCCAATATTTAGAAGGCGAATAGCCAATGGCTTTATAAAAAAGAGCATACATTAAATCTCCTAAGATTCCTTTTCTGTTTTCCTTAAAATAGCCCACCGGTCGATCGACGATGTCAAACAGGGTATAAATCGCTTCTGGACAGTCACACCTTTTATCTTCTTTGGCGGAAAAATTAACTCCGCCAACCTGGGTATCGCCAAAAATCGTCAACATATCAACTAAAATTTTTGAATCCATGGCGATGATGCCGTCGTATTTTACTCTGGCACCGCTTTTTTGGTAAAGACTTTCAAACAGTTTGACCGACTCAACAAAGTCAGGTGACAGGTTGCTGTCACGAATGTTAAATACGCTAACGTCCTTGTGATAAGTAAGGATTTCCCGGGGTGCTTTGGGATGGTTGGCAATCGTCTCATCTAAAGAATAAGTGTCATTAGATTGATCTATCGTCATTTTGTCGTTTTTTATCTTGAACACCGCGTAAAAAGTCAGGAAACCTCCGGTAGCCCTTCTTTCTTTGTCGTTTTGGTAAAGAATCAGGTAAGTTTTTTCTTCATCTGACCCTAAGATTTCTGGTAATTTCTTAATGAGCGGCTTCGCATTGACAAATAAAGAAGCCGTTCCTTCAAACTGTTCTTTGATATTGATAATATTGTCCCTGATTATCATCTTTCCCAGCTTTTTTGGGTAACGATTGGGGTTTATTTTGGCGATTTTTGAATTAGCCATATCAATATCTGTTGTAATTGGATCAATTTTTTGCACTAATTTATCTAATGTCAAAACAGCCATCTGCAATCTATCTTCGGCTGATTTTTCAACAAAAGAAGATTCCCCTTTTTTAAAACCGATTAGATCTGCATATGGCTCTATAGCATTCACTGTATCCACTCCTGCTTTAACCATATAGCTACCCGCTTCAACTCCGTTTTTAAAATCAGAAACATAAGGAATAAAAGAAGCCCAGTAGATCGATTTAGCGGATTTTTCAAAATCTGCGTATTGCTTAGAAAAGTCTCCTAGTTTTGTCTTCAAAAGACTAATATCATTTTTGGCAAAAACCTGTTTTAACTCCTTAGCCGACGCCAATAGCACATTAGCTTTTGATTTTATATTAACAATCGGACTAATAATAAAAAAATAAATTAAGGCTGCTAATGATACACCTAATAAGATTAAATTTGATTGTTTTTTGTTCATTTTAACTGGCTCCTTTCCCACTGATCATCACTAACGGCGTCTTAAAAATAATTTTTAAATCATTCCATAAAGATATATTATCTATATAATCGGCATCAATTGCAATCCTTTTGTCAAAGTTCACCTCCGACCGACCAGAAACCTGCCAAAGTCCAGTGATACCGGGCTTGACCGAAAGCACTTTCGTCACTAATTTTTTTGTGTGAGAATATTCTTTTAACTGATTATCTAACTCATCAGGATAATAAGCTCTTGGACCAACAAGACTCATTTCTCCCTTGAAAACATTAATAAATTGAGGAATCTCATCTATAGAATGACGGCGAATAAATTTTCCAACGCAGGTAATTCTTGGGTCTTTTTTCAATTTATAACTGCTTCTTTTATATTCATTAAAAAGCTTCTTAAACCTCGGGTCAGTTCTTAGAAGATAGTGGGCGTTAATAATCATCGAGCGAAACTTGTACATTTTGAATTTTTTTCCTTTTTCACCAATTCTTTCTGGAACATCAGCGAATATTGGTCCTGGAGAATCTATCTTGATGACTAAGGCAGTCAGTAATGATATGAGGCTAAAAATAATAAGAAGAATTAAGCTGCTAAAAATGTCAATAATTCTTTTCAAACCATTTTGATAATTCTTTCCTTTCATGTATGTCTTTCGTGTTTAGTCCCACTAAAACTTTCAACTAGGTTCTTTACTTTTGGCATCGAGCTTTTTTTAGCAATGAGAATAACATCGGAGGTGTTAATAATGATATTCTCGTCAAGATCAACTCCGACTATCAACTTACCATCTTCATAGTTATAAACTAAACTATCTCTAACATGCTCTAAATAAACTTTTCCCCGAATAACATTTTCATAACTATGAGATTCTAAGGCTTCTTTTAAAGCTTCCCAACTACCAACATCACTCCAACCAATGTCTTCAACTACAATTATTGCTTTTTGTTTTGCTAATTTTTCCAAAATAGCATTATCAAAACTAATACTTTTAACTTTCCCATAATTTGCTTTTAAAACTCCGTAAAAACTTTTCTTGCCATAATGAGATAAAATGTTTTCGGTATTATCGTATATCTCGCGAGCTGATTTTTTAAAAGTTTGTCTGATAAAATTTGGTGTAGTAACAAAGTAGCCTAAATTCCAAGCATATTCTTCGGAATTAAAGAAATTTTTAGCGGTTTTTTCATCGGGACGATATTTAATATTTTTGAATTCATAAAAAGAAACACCGTTAATTACTCTTAATTTCTTACCGAAGTGAATATAGCCTAAATTAACACTAGGAAATCTTGGTTTATGGCTGATAAAAATAATTTTGTTTGGATTTTTTTTAATCTCCTCGGAGGCTACTTTTAATATTTTTCTAAAAACGCTAACTTCTTTAACTAGATGATCGCTCCAAAGGATAGCAATTGGTTCATTTGGATATTGTTTGCCTATAATTCCTAGTGATAAAGCAATTGCCGGAGCAACATCTTTTTTTTCTGGTTCAAGGATCAAATTTTCTTTAGGAATTTGAGGAAGTTGCTCTCTAATAATATCTTTATAAAGATAGTTTGACGAGATATAAATATCTTGGTGTTTAATGTCTGGTAAAAGTCTCTCAACTGCTAATTGCAATGTAGATTTATTACCGATTAGTTTTTCAAATTGTTTTGGTGATTTTTTTCTGGACAAAGGCCAAAGTCTAGTTCCTGTTCCACCGGCAAAAATTATGGCTTTCATAGAATAATTTCAAATGACAAAGCTCAAATTTCAAATCAATAACAAATGATAAACATCAAATGTTTAAAACATTTATTCATTTGATATTTGAAATTGATTTGTTATTTGTCATTTGTGATTTGACATTTTCAATACTACTAATAAACTTTTTTTCAAAAAATACTCTATCAAATCTCTCTAAATTCTTTAACCCAAATTTTACCGTACTTATCTTCAAATTGTACTTAATCCTGTTAAATTTTTCAACCGCCCGCCCCAATGATATTTCTGATTGCTCCTTAAAAAAAATTCCCGTCTTTCCCTCTGTTACAGTTTCTAACGCTCCTCCCTTTTTGTAAGAAATCATCGGACAGCCGAAAAACTGCGCCTCAAGTGACACTAATCCAAAATCTTCTTCTTGAGGCATGATTAGGGCTTCAGCGTTCGAATATAACAACGCCAAATCCTGATCGGTTAATTTTGAAAGAAAGATAATATTTTTTCCTGAAATTCTTCTTAAATTATTTTCTTCGCTTCCTTCTCCCACAATAATTAGATTATCTTTTAACCTATTAAAAACTTTAACTGCTAAATCTATTTTCTTATATGGCTCTAGTCTTGAAACTATCAAAAAATAGTTTTTAGATTTAAGATTTAGATTTGACATTTGAGATTTGAGATTTGAGATTTTCTTCCAGTATTCAATATCAAACGGCGGATAAATGACTTCACTTTTTCGATGATAGTATTTATTACAACGATTTTTAACTGTTTCCGAAATCGAAATTATCTTATCCGGCCTTTGAGCGGTAATAAAATCCCAATCCTTTAATTTTTCCAAATAATAACTATTGACAATATTCTTTTTAAAGTAGTCCTTTTGATGACTCCAAAGATATCTTGTCGGCGTTAGAAGATAACAGATATGTTTGGTTCTCGGTTGAGTAATTATTGACTTCGCAAATGATGAGGTAACCGAAATCACCAAATCAAATTTATTAAAATTAAAAGACTCAAAAGCATATGGATAAAGAGGGAGGGAGACAATTCTTCGTCCTCTTATTATCTTGGGAAGACGTTGAATAAATGAAGTTTCTATTCTTAAATCTCTGGCCCATGATGCTTTCTCAGAATCAAAATAGGAAGTATAAAAAGTCGCCTCTGGAAACATCTCATGAAGAGTCAACAATACCCTCTCTACCCCGCCCCATTTATCAATCCAGTCATAAACAATGGCAATCTTTTTCTTTTTAAACATGATAACTATTATACTTGTTCACCTTTTCTAGATAAAATCCAAGAGACGAGGACGACGATTAAAACGATAATCGCCATTAAGAATTGTAAATTAACAAGAAGAAATATAAATACTAATAATCCACCGAGGGCTAAATATTTTAATAGTTGTTTTTGATCGTTACTCATAAAAACTTGTCATAAATTTTTAAAGTTTCTTTAGCCATTTTCTCGAAAGAGTATTTATTAACAATGTCTTTATAATCGTATTTTGGTTTTTTCTCAAGAAAATACTCTATCTTTTTTGTTATGTCATCAACTGAATAAGGATCAAATGACAAATAGCTATTGCCTAAAATTTCTTTGAAAACAGGAATATCAGAGGCAATAACCGAACAGTTGAAATAAGCCGCCTCAATCAAAGGCAGACCAAACCCTTCTGACATTGACGGATGAATTAATGCTTGCGTATTTCTATAAAAAAAGATTAAATCAGCGTAAGTAGGATTATTATAGAAGACAACTTTGTCTTTCATGTACAGTTGATTAATCAACTGTACAATCTTTGATTGAAAATAGTCATTTGGACCAAGAAGGATTAACTGAATATCTTCTCCGATCTTGGAGAACGATTTAATTAATCTTTCGACATTTTTATGCGGATAAAAATTACCTACATAGATGAAAAAAAGTTTGCTAAATTTCTTTTTTAACTCTTGATTTTCTTTTGCTCTAAATAACTGGTGATTAACTCCCTCATAAATCGGGAAGATTTTTTTTTGATATTTTCCTCCATAATATTTAACTATCTGTTTCTTAATACTTTTTGAAGGAGTAATAATGGCTGAAGAATTTTTTATCTGTGACGACAACACTTTTTTAAAGAATAAATATTTCAATTTGTAGATTAATGGATTTTTTGTTGATGCTTTGCCGGTTTTAAAAAGCAAAGGTGTTAGATCATGAATAGTAATAATAAATTTTCTTCGATATAAAACCGGATAGCTAAAATAAGTGAAGTGCATCAGATCTAGATTATCTTTAATCAGCAAACGATAAAAGCTTATCTGTTCCGAAAAACTATGCCATTGGTAATCAGCTATTCTTTTAATAAGATTTTTGCTCTTAAATCTAAGATTAGAAGCATCTTTTTCTCGAAGATAAATATAATAAATCTTATCTTTAGGATTTTTTTTATCAAGAAAAAATAACAGATTTTGAAGATATGTCCCTACTCCTGTTTGTGAATAAAGCCTTGCATCAATGCCGATTTTTTTCATAAATAACCAATAAATAATACCAATCTACGAATGAATTCTAATCAACCAATATTCGTTGATTAGCATAAATTAGTAGATTAGAATCTTAAATTACTTTTTAAATCAATCGCCAGATAAACTAATTGATTAACCAACCAAAAATTTTTTTTAGCGTAGTGTTTAGTATAAAAAATCTTCATTGCCTGGTAAAAATGAAATCTTGTCATCTCTCTGGTTTTTTTATCATTTTTCTTTAAGCCAGAGGAGTATTTAAGATGTAGCACCTGCCAAAGCGGATAATAAAGGATTTTATAGCCGAGTTCTTTTATCCGATAAGCCATTTCGATATCTTCTCCATAGGCAAAATAATCCTTGTCAAAACCACCAATGCGGTCAATAATCTCTTTTTTCGTCAGAAAAAAAGCACCGGTTCCGGCATCAATCTCGTGGACAGTTGAAAGATTTCTATTAGTTAAATGGTAACCCCCAAAAAGTTTGTTTAATAGAAAAGTTCGATAAAATAACTTCTCTAAACCAATAAAATAGCAAAAAGACCACCATAAAGTCGGAAAACCCCGATGAGAGGCTGGATCAATTTCTCCATTTTTAAGGACTACTTTTACTGTCAAAGCGCCTATCTGTGGCTGGGCTTCAAAAATATTGACTAAATCGCGGAAATCGATATCGTTTATGATTGCGTCAGAATTTAAGTATAAGACATACTGTCCTTTGCTTTTCTGAACACCAAGATTATTGGCTTTACCATAACCGAGGTTTTTTTTGGAAAGAATTAGTTGTAGATTTGTCCAATTTTTTTGTTCTTCCTTAAGCATCTGGATGCTCCCATCAATAGAACCATTGTCAACTATAATGATTTCATAATCTAGTGGATATTTTTTAAAGTTGTTTTTTAGATGACGAAGGCATTTTAAAGTGATTAGCCTCGTGTTGAAAGAAACAATAATAATTGACAAAAATTTCATAGATAAACATATGATCAATTATCTCTTTGGTGACTGTTTTTTTCTTCTTGCTTTGCCTCCCGTTCCCACCTTTCTTCTTTCTCTTTTTCTCGCGTCTCTTGTTAATAGGCCTTGTTTTTTTAAGATTGATCGATAGGTTTCTTTATCAACTAACTCAAGCGCTCTAGCTAAACCATGGACCATTGCCTCTAGTTGACCCTGATAACCGCCACCTTGAACAAGAATGGAAATAGCAAATCTCTCTGTATTATTAGTCAAAACTAAAGGTGATAAAAAAAATGTTCTTTCGTAGGTGGTATTGATTATTTTTTCTAAAGGATGATTATTAATTAATATCTCGCCCGCTTTTATTTTGTGGTTATTGACAGAAGCGATCTTATCTTTACCAACAAGGTATAATCTTATTCGGGCGACGGCTTTTTTTCTTCGGCCGACCGCCTCATAATACTTTAAATTTTTTTCTTTTTTCGCCATACTTTATGAACTTTATGAACTTTATAACTTTATAAACTTTTCTTTATAAGGATGATTATCATCAGCAAAAATATATAATCGTTTTAATCTCATATCTCTTAATTTATTTTTCGGCAACATGCCCGAGACAGCATTCTTAACAATCTTCCCTGGATTTTGTTCAATCAACTTACTAAAATACTCTTTTCTTAATCCACCAGGATAACCAGAATAATAGGTGTAAATCTTTGTTTTCTTCTTCTTTCCAGAAACAATCACCTTGCCGGCATTAACAACAACGACATAATCCCCCACATCAAGAGAAGAAGAATAATTAGATTTATGTTTACCTTGTAATAATCTGGCAATCTGCGGCGTAATTCTTCCTAAAATCTTTCCTGAAACATCAATTAAGTGCCACTGTCTCTTAATATTTCTTTCTCTTATCGGTTTTGTTGATAAAGTTAATCCTGTCATATTTTATTTATTTTTTTCTTAACTGACGATTGATCTTTAATAGCAACTTCTTTATTAATAATTGGATAAGCCCATTGGATTAAAGCCGTCTCGCATCCGTCAGAATTTCTTACGCCAGTTTTAATGATCTTTACATATCCACCGTTAATCTTGACAAAACTCGCCCCAAAATCAGAAAAACTTCTCTCGACTAATTTCCTGTCGCCAAGAGCTTTTAAGAGATAGTTTTTGTTGGCTTCATTCTTCACCTTCATCTTTTCTATTAACTTTTCTAATAATGTCTTTAATACCTTGGTTTTTTTCAGGGTTGTTTTTAATTTTCCCACCATTAAAAAATTAGTTGCTAACTTTCTTAATAACATCTGATTGGCATCTTGGCCATTTTTGAACTTTATTTTTGAATAACCATGTCTCATATTAAAAATATTCAGTCAACTGTTACTCCCATTTTTTTTAATTCTTCATCTATCAGTTGAATAGATTTTTTGCCGACCCCTTTCATCTGGACCAATCTTTCTTTTCCTGCTTTGACTAAATCAGCTACCGTCTCTATCTTTTCTCGAAGTAAAGCATTTATTACTCGCGAGGGAAGATTTAACTCATCAATAATTACTTCATACAGTTTTTTGTCAATTAATCCTTGTTTCTCTTCTTCTGGTGTTAACTCCACTTTAACTTGGGGAGTGTCCTTACCTGATAGAATATAAACAAAATAGTCAGAGAGAAGTCTTGAAGCCTCTTTTAACGCTTGGGAAGGTGTGATTGTTCCGTCAGTCCAGATTTCAATGATTAACTTGTCATAATTAGCTTTTCTTCCCACGCGCGTTTCCTCAATCTTCATATTGATTTTTTTTATCGGTGAAAAAAAAGCGTCAACTGGGATAAAACCATATTCTTTTTTTTCTCTTTCTTCAACTGACGAATAACCCACTCCGACCTCTACCAAGGCTTCGACATTCAATCTGGCTTTTGCCTCAGTAATTTCTGCTAGATAAAGATCTTTATTAACCGGCTTGATCTCACCCTCAACTTCCTTTCCATAGACTTTTCTCTCTCCCTTTAAATCTAATTTTAACTTGTAAGGGCCTCCTTCTTTGACATCGAATCGTAACTGTTTTAAATTCAAAACGATATCTAAAACCGATTCTTTAATCCCAGGGAGAGTGCTAAAAAGGTGAGAAGCGCCATCAATCTTAATATTAGTAATGGCTGATCCCTTTAATGAAGAGAGAATTGTTCTTCTTAAGGCGTGACCAAGACTGTGACCAAAACCTAAAGGAAGTGGCTCTAAAACAAATTTGCCATAATTACCTTCCTCGGTTTTTTTGGTGTAAAAACTAGGATTAAGCATATGAAATAAAAATAAAAACTATTAATTATCGAGAATAATACTCAATGACTAATCTCAAATTTATCTGCTTGCTAATTTCTTCGCTAGTTGGAATACTAATTAATTTACCAAAAGCACCTTTTTTTTCCAACCATAACGGTAAAATGAAATCTTTATTGGCCAGTGATTTTTCAATATAGGGAATTTTCAACGACTTATTAGAAAGAAAACCAATTTCTTCAGCAACTTTTACCTGGTATGAAGGGATCGTTATTCTTTTATTATTAACCTTAATGTGGCCGTGTGAAACTAACTGTCTGGCTGATAAACGAGTTGGCGAAAAACCTAACCGATAGACAAGATTATCCAATCTTTGTTCTAAAAACTGGGAAAGATACAAGGCAGTGTTTCCTTTTTTTTGACTGGCTATTTTAAAGTATTTTTTTAGTTGTTTTTCGGTTAGGCCAAAAATGAATCTTAGTTTTTGTTTTTCTCGAAGTTGTACTCCTCTCTCGGAAATTTTTCTTTTTCCTCTTCCCCCGTGCTCGCCCGGCGGAATATTAAGTTTTTTTAATAGTCGCGCATGCGATTTAGAACCAATCGTTTTTAACCCTAGATCGACGCCTTCTCTTCTAGAAATTTTGTTTCTTGGGCCAGTGTATCTCATATAATGTTAAACCCTCCTCACTTTTGGTGGTCTCACTCCATTATGAGGAACCGGAGTAATGTCAATAATGCGGTTAATTTCCATCTGTAATCCCTTGATTACCCGTAAAGCTGCTTCTCGACCAGGACCAATCCCTTTGATAAAAACATCGGCCGCCAACAGTCCAAATTGTTCTTGAGCTTTTTTCAAAGTAGCTTCACAGGTGACGGTGGCCGCGTAAGGAGTAGACTTTCTCGTGCCAGAAAAACCATACATACCGCAACCGCCAAAAACCAGTGGGTTACCTTTTTCATCAGTCACTGTCACTAAGGTATTGTTGAAAGTGGCAGTGATATAAATTCGTCCTTTTTCTACTTGTCTTTGAGCTGTTTTATTAACCATTAGTTTCTGTTTTAACCGGCGCGGCGGTTTTTTGTTGCTCCATCTTTGCCCAGACTTTTTTCTTTAAGGCACCCACTGTCTTTCTTTTGCCTCTTTTTGTCCGTGCATTAGATCTCGTCCTTTGACCGCGAACTGGTAAATTTCTTACATGTCTTAATCCTCGATAGCTACCGATTTCTTTTAACCTCTTTATATTACTTGTTACTGCCTCTCTTAGATCTCCTTCGACTTGATAGTTTTTTTCGATTATTTCAGTGATTTTTTTAAATTCTTCTTCTTTAACCTCTTTAACTTTTTTATTTGGACTAATATTGGCTGTTTTTAAAATATCTTTGACATTTTTCCAGCCAATCCCGTATAAGAGAGTCAAAGCATACTCAATTCTTTTGTCATCCGGTAATGTCATTCCTAATAATCTCGCCATAATTTAGTCTATTAATTTATTTCATCCTTGCCTTTGCTTATGTTTAACATTCTGACAGACTACATATAATTTTCCTTTTCTTTTTACCATTTTACATTTAGGACAAATTTTTTTTATTGATGAATTAACTTTCATAGACGATAAACAATTCTTCCTCGATTCAGGTCATAGGCAGTTACCTCTGCTCTTACCCGATCTCCAGGAAGAATTTTTATATAATTTTTCCTCATCTTTCCTGATAAATAACATAAAATTATTTTTTCGGAATTAGAGAGCTTCACCCGAAATAGAGTGTTGGGAAGATTTTCAATTACCTCTCCCTCAACCACTAAGACATTATCTTTCATAAACTCTAAATTTTATCATAAAAGTTGATAAAAATGTGCTCTATTTAGGTTAAAACAATAGTTTCATTTTCAGTAACAGCTATGGTATGTTCAAAACAAGCGGATAAACTATCGTCTTTCGTCTTTATTGACCATTCATCCTCGTATTCAATCTCTTCACTGGTTTGAGAATAGATGACTTCAATCGCCACCGTTAAACCTGGTTTAATCAACACGGTTTTATCCTTAGATCCTCGAAAAAAACCAAAGATGTTCGGATCCTCATGTAAATCTTTTCCAATTCCATGTCCAGTCAATTCTTTTATTACCCTATATCCATTATCCTCAATCTCTTGTTGAATTGCCTGAGAAATATCTGTTATCCTCTTGCCCGTCTTTGCCTGTAAAATTGCTTTTCTTAAAGCTATTTGACCTGTTTCTAAAAATTTTTTCAGTCTTTGATCTTTTTCTTCACCAACCATTAGGGTGGTAGCAAAATCTGTATGATATCCCTGAAAATACATGCCTATGTCAACTGTTAAAAGATCGCCGTCTTTGAGAACTCTTCCTGAAGGAGGGGTATGGACGATTTGTTCATTGACTGGCAAACAGGTTGTCCAAAAATAACCTTCTACTTTCTTAAAAGAAGGTTGACCGCCTTCTTTGATAATTAACTCTTCAGCTTTTTTATCTATTAGTTCAGTCGTTGTCCCTGGTCTAACAATCGGCAGTAAATTAGAAACTACCTTTCTTAACTTTTTTCCTCCTTCAATCATTAGTCTGATTTCTTCTTTTGATTTTAAATGAATCATTTATGAATAAAAGATGCTTCTATAAGCCAACTCTAACTTGTCATAAAAGTCTTTAAGAGAATAATTATTTTTAATAACATAGTCAGCAAAAGCGATGGTTGGACCCATGTTGATTCCTACCAACTCATCAATATCTCTTTCTTCTCCATAAAGTTTTGGCCTGTTTTTTCTTTGAGATAACCGTTGATAACGAATTACTTTGTCAGTATACAGACCGAGAATAAACAAACGAATATGAGGAAATTCTTTTTTTAAATACAAGTACTCTTCCCAAGAACGCATTCCTTCAATGACAACAATCGTATTTTTTATCAAGGCTTTTCTTAATCTATCTTGATTTAGAATAGCTAAAGCTTTTAATCCATATTTTTTTCTTAGATCTTCTCTAATTTTTTTGTGAATCTCTCTCGTATGAGAAAGTTTTTTATCATTAATATAATCGTTTATTATCTTTCCAAAAGAGATTGCTGGAAGGTTTTTTTTGGCAAAAAAATCAGCTGCCTCTGTCTTGCCTGAACCTGGTAATCCAACAATGGCAATAATGGTTTTTTGTTCATTTCTGGTTATTTGTTTACCTAAATATTTTAATATTTCTTTATTAACCTCTTCAATTGTTTTTGTTCCATCAACTTCTACTAACTTTCCTTCTTTTCGATAGTAATCTAGAACTGGAATGGTAAATTTTTTAAAAGAATCAACTCTTTTTTTTAAGGCAGCTAGAGTTTCATCTTCTCTTAATTCACTATTACGATAAGCTAAACGATAGATAGCTTCTTTTTCTGGTACTTCGAGATAAATAACTTTATCAACAGAGTTTCTGAATTTTTTTACCTGAACTATCGTCCGAGGAAAACCGTCAAGAATATAACCTTTTTTATACTCGGGTCGGGAAAGATAATGATTGACGATTTCAATCACTTTTTCGTCTGGGACTAAAATACCGGCATTAATTGTCTCCTTAATATAACGACCAAGAGTGGTTTTTTCCTTAGCAATCTCACGAAAAATATGACCGGTAGAAAGATAGGGAATCTTTAACTGTTTAGATAAAAGATTTCCTTGAGTCGATTTACCTGAACCTTGAATGCCAATAAGAACTAATTTCATATAAAGTCAGTCCAATTTTTTAATTTCTTTATGGATAGTGTGCTTCCGGCATTTTTGACAATATTTTTTTAACTTAATCGCCGAACCGCTATTAATTTTATTTTTCACCGAGGTATAGTTCCGCCAATGACAAACCTCGCAAATCAAACCAATTAAAACTCGGGGTCCTTTTTTTGCCATAGTTTATAAATTAAAGAACAAATTTATCATAATTTTTCATTACTAACTGGGCTTCTACCATTTTGAAGGTTTCCAAAATAACCGAAACAACGATCAAAATGCCTGTTCCTCCAATCACCAAATTGGTCAGACCAGTTATCTTGGAAATCAATACTGGTAAGATAGCAATTAATCCTAAAAAAACAGCTCCGACACTGGTGATTTTATACAAGATTTTTTCAAGATATTCCTTAGTGGCTAAACCTGGACGTATCCCAGGAATAAATCCTCCATGTTTCTGAATCTCTTCAGCGATCTTTTGAGGATTAAAAACTACTACTGTATAAAAATAGGTAAAACCAATTACTAAAAGAAAATAAAAAAAGTTATAAAAGAAACCCATCGGCGCAAAAAATTTAACTAAAAATTTCCCTAAAGTAACCAAAACAGGATTTTTCGCATAGATGATAAAATTACCTAAAAGTTGAGGAACCAAAACAAAAGAAACAGCAAAAATAATTGGAATCACTCCCGCTTGATTAAGTTTTAAAGGAAGATAGTTGGTTGCTCCTTGATAAAGTTTATTGCCCTTGATTCTTTTTGCATAGAAAACGGGGATCTTTCTAGTTGCTTCGTTAACAAAAACAATTGAAGCGATCACAACAACAGCAAGAATTAAAAATATTCCAATATTAAAAACCATCTCTTGATTAAAAGTCACTGCGGTTCGACTCAAAACTACTGGCAGTCGGCCAACAATACCGGCAAAAATCAAAAGGGAAATACCATTGCCTAAACCGAATTCAGAAATTAACTCTCCAAACCAAACTAAAATAAAAGTTCCTGCTACCATCGTAAAAATAAAAGAGAAAAACTCTAACGGTGACAAACTACCAATTATCTTTTGATTCTTCAATAAAACAAAAATCCCAATTGCTTGGACGATCGTTAAAGGAACGGTTAAAAATCTGGTGTATTGATTAATTTTAAATCGTCCATACTCACCTTCTTTTGACAACTGTTCAAGATAAGGAAACATTACCGTTAAAAGTTGTAGGACAATCGAGGCATTGATATAAGGATTAAGTCCCAAGGCCATGACTGAAAAGTTAATTAGTGTACCACCAGAAAAAATATCTAGAAGCGATAAAAACTGATTTTGAGAAAAAAGGGCTCTTAACTTAATAAAATCAATCGTCGGAACCGGTAAAAAAGCAAAGATCCGAAAGAACAAAAAAATCAACAGACTAAAGATTAACTTTTTTTTTAGTTGAGGGTCTCTAAACAATGAATTTATTTTTTCAATGACTTTTTTCATACCACTTCGCTAAATAATAATCCTAGCTTCGTTTGGTATGATCCCTAACGTAGTCCCGATTTAATCGGGACGAAGTGGGATCATAATATCTTTTCTTTCTTAATTTAAGATTTATTCTTGGTTTATTTTTCCCTTTGCCACGAAGAAGGGGAAATTTTTTTACTATTCTTCCCTGTCCACCTTCAAAATGAAGAGGAATACTTTCTCGAGCTTTTTGGTGTCGAGTGATGCCTCGTCCAGATTTTGACCCTTTACCGCTTCCTAGTCCTCGACCAAGACGTTTTTTTTTGTTTTTAATAATTTTTGGCAAATGGGATAAAAAATTTTTCATCTTTTCATTTTTTTGAATATTTCCATAATCGCATAAGTATTAACAATTTGATTTCTTGACTTAATAATTTTACCAGAAGCGTCCTCAATCCCGGCAAGATTAAGAAGCACACGAGCGACGCTACCGACTTTTAAACCAGTTCCTTCAGGCGCCGGTTTTAATAATATTACCGCCGCTTTATATTTTAACTTAACTTCGTGAACTAGGGTTTTACCTTTTCTTGGTATAAAAATCATGTGTTTCTTAGCGTAACTAATCGCTTTTTGAATCGCCGGCGGCACTTCTGATGCTCGTCCTAAACCAACGCCTACTTTACCCTTTTTATCTCCCACCGCTACTAAAGCAGAAAAGGTAATATAATTTCCTCCTGGTACTTTCTTAGATACTCTTCTTATTAAGAGTACTTTTTCCTCAATTTTCTGTTCTTGTTGCTCTGTCATATTTTTATCCCTCCTTCTCGTATTCCCTCGGCTAAAGCTTTAACTCGTCCTTGATAAGCATAGATGCTCCGATCAAAAACAGCCTCGGTTATCTTTTTCTTTTTTAGAATCATTGCCAATTTTATGCCAATTTTTTTTGCTTCTTCGGTTTTTTTGTTTTTCTGAAAATCCTTTTCTTTTTTTAAATTCAAAGAAGAATAGGAAACGATGGTGGCTTTTTTTTCATCATCGATGGCTTGAGCATAGATATAATAGTTAGAGCGAAAGACATTAATCCGTGGTTTGAAACTAGTACCTTTTATATTGGCACTAACTCTTCTTTTTCTTCTTAAGAGACGGTTAAAATTTATTTTTTTCATAGATTATTGAGTTACCGGTCCGGCGGCTTTTGCTTTTTTTCCCGGCTTAATTCTTAATTTTTCACCCAAATACTTAATTCCTTTGCCTTTATAAACATCAGGTTTTTTTATCATTTTTATCTGAAAAGCCACCTGGCCGACTAGTTGTTTATCTACTCCGATAACTTTAATTTTATTATTTCCTTCTGTTTGAAATTTCACTCCTGCTGGTTTTTTGAAAACAACCGGATGAATATATCCCACTTTAAAAACTAGATCTTCGCCTTGAAGTTTAACATTGTAACCCGTTCCTACTATCTCCAACTGTTTTTCCCATGGTTTTTCTACTCCAATAACAGCATTATTTATCAACTGACGATACAAACCATGAAGGGATTTTATCTTTTTTTCTTCGCTGGTTCTTTGGAGAACCAGACTGCTTTCTTTCTGTAGGATAGAAAGTGATTCAGGGAGAGTAACTGTCATCTCACCAGCTGATCCTTTGATTGTCACTTTTTTTCCTTCAATCTCAATTTTAATTTGAGATGGCCAATTGATGACTTTTGTTCCAATTTTTGACATAATAACTTCACCAAATACTAAATAATAACTCGCCGCCAACTTTCTTTGACTTTGCTTCTTTGCCAGTTAGAATACCTAGCGATGTTGATAGAATCGAATGACCATAACCGCTTAACACTGGCTTCAAATCGCGATAAGAAACATAATCTCTTCGTCCTGGTGTCGAATAAATTTTTACATCGGAAAAAACCGGCTCTCCTTTTTCATAGCTAAGATTAATAATAATTTTTTTGATTTTATTGCAATCGATTTTATAGTTTTTGATAAACTTTAAGTCAACTAATTTTTTGGCAATCGCTTCTTTAAAACAAGAAAAAGAGACAACAACCGTTTCTTTTCTCGCCAAATAGCCGTTTTTAATAACAATTATTAAGTTAATAACACTGTTTTCCATAAGTTTAAGTTGCTTCCATTACCTTTTTAGTCACCTTACCGTGACTTCTAAAAGTACGAGTAGGAGCAAACTCGCCTAACCGATGACCAACCATCGATTCGGAAATATAAACTTCAATAAATTTTCGACCATTATGAATAGCCATTCGATGACCAACAAATTCCGGAGCGATCTGCGAATTACGCGCCCAAGTTTTGATCGGCTCATTATTTTTGTTTTCTTTTTGTTTAAGAACCTTTTTCAACAAATTTTCATCGATATAAGGACCTTTTTTTACTGATCTTGCCATATTTTTTTACCAAGTCAATTTTTTAACTCCAGGAATTTCTCCTTTTAACGCTTTTTCTCTAAAACATATGCGACACATACCAAAGCGCCTTAAATAACCCCGAGATCGACCGCAAAAAAAACAGCGATTATGATATCTAATTTGATACTTCTGTTTTTTTTTAAATTTTACTTCATCTGATGTTTTCGCCATCTTTATGACTTTATAAACTTTATAACTTTATAAACTTTTTCTAAATGGTATTCCCAATAACTCAAATAACTTTTTACCATACACTTGACTCCTCGCATTAGTAACAACTGTTACCTCTAAGCCTCTTATTTTATCAATTTTGTCAAAGTCTATCTCGGGAAAAATCGTCTGTTCAGAAAAACCAAGATTTAAATTTCCATGTTGATCAAGGTTTTTTTCGGAAATACCTTTAAAATCTCGAACTCCGGGAATGACAATCTTTATTAACTTCTCAAGAAAATCAAACATCTTTTTTCCTCGAAGAGTAACCTTAACACCAATAGGCAATCCTTTTCTTATTTTAAAAGCTGATATAGAAACTCTCGCCTTGGTGACTACCGGACGTTGACCGGTAATCGTCGCCAACTGGTCTTTAATTTTATCTATCGCTCCTTTGTTAGTGACCGCTTCACCAGCACCGACATTAATGACGATTTTGACGATTTTTGGAACTGCTATTATATTAGCTATCTTAACATCGGTCATCAATTTCTTCTTAACCTCCTGATTGTAATAGTCCTTGAAATTCATATTGTTATATTGTTAAATTGTTATATTGCTTCAAATCTTGCTCTTACATTTCTTACATACCCTATATTTTTTACTTTTTTCTATCTTATAACCTATTCTCGTTGTCTTACCGCATTTAGAACAGATGACTATCACTTTAGAAACGGCTAATGGTCTCGGCACATCTACTATTCCACCTTTAGGCATCTGTTCGCTTTTTTTTACATGTCTTTTATAGATATTAATATTAGCGATTAAAACTTTATCGCTCTTTAAATAAACTTTTTCTACTTTCCCTTCTCTACCTTTATCTTTCCCTGCCATAACTTTGACTTTATCTCCTTTTTTAATCTTCATTTCTTTATAAACTTTATGAACTTTATAACTTTAAAAACTAATATATTTCCTCTGCTAAACTAGCAATTTTGGCAAAACCATTATCTTTTATTTCTTTAGCAATCGGGCCAAATACTCTTGTCCCTTTAGGATCCTTCATCCCTTTACCGGCTAAAATAACACAGGCGTTGTCATCAAAACGTATATAACTGCCGTCTTTTCTTTTTTTTTCTTTCTTTGTTCTAACAACAACCGCCGGCAGCACCTCGCCCTTTTTGACTTGAGCAAAAGGAATCGCCTCTTTGACGGAAATAGTGATCGCATCGCTGATATAAGCATATCTTCGATTACCTTTGGCTGGCATACCAATCATTGATACTTTTTTGGCGCCGGTGTTATCAGCGACATTTAAGATCGACCTTGTTTGCAACATATTAAAATTAAAAAAAATTCAAATGACAAATTTCAAATTTCAAATCAATAACAAATTTTTAATATCAAATGTTTAAAAATTTATTTTTTGACATTTGAACTTGATTTGTTATTTGTTATTTGAGATTTGTCATTTATCTTCTCAATAACAATAAAATGCTTGTTTTTCGATATTGGCTTCGTTTCGCTAATTTTAACTATATCGCCTACATTTAGCTGTAAATCCTCATTATGTACTTGATATTTTTTGTGTCTGGTAATTACTTTCTTATATAAAGGATAGCGAAACTTTCTCTCCACCATAACAACAACTGTTTTTAGCATTTTGTTTGAGACAACTTTACCGATTAGGATTTTTTTCATAAACCTCTTTTTCCGAGAGAACTGTTAATAAAACGGCTAATTCTTTTCTTTTTTTTATTAAAAAATTAGTGTCTTTTGGCGGTTTTATCTGGTTGGTTAATTTAAGTTTGGCGATTTCTTCTCTAAGCCTTAAGCTCTCTTTTTTTAATTCACTGATATCTTTTTCTTGATATTTTTTAGTGGTTTTTTTCATAGTTCTTTACTAATAACTTTGGTTTTAACAGAAAGCTTCGAAGCGACAATCTTTAAAACTATCTTACTCTCTTCTTTAGGCAAACCGTCAATCTCAAATAAAATTCTTCCTGGAGCCACGACGGCTACATAATAAGCGACATCGCCTTTTCCTGCTCCCATGGTCACTTCGGGCGGTTTTTTCGTAAACGGCTTATCGGGAAAAATCCTTATCCAGAATTTGCCACTCTTTCTGGTTGCTCTCGCTAAAATTATTCGACTGGCTTCTATTTCTTTGTCCTTAATCCAACCAGTAGTCAATGTCTTTAAACCATAGTTACCAGAATTAAGTTTTTCACCTTTAACTGCTAGTCTTCGGAAAGTTCCTCTAAACTGTTTTCTAAATTTTTGTCTCTTTGGCGCTAGCATACTATTTACATATCCAAATCTTAACCCCAATATATCCTGATCTTGTTAAGGCCGGATAATTAGCGTAATCAATATCTTCTCTTATAGTAGATGTAGGAATAGTTCCTTGAAAATACTTTTCCCGCCTGGAGATTTCTGCTCCAGCTATTCTTCCTCCTAACTGAACTTTTATTCCTTTGGCACCTTCTTCAATCACTCGAGTCATCGTCCGATGAACTACTGACCGATGAGTAAATCCTTTTACCAACTTTTCGGCGATTGATTGGGCAACATAATAAGCATTAAGATATGGTTTTTTAACCGGTTCTATTTTCAGATCTATCTTCATTTCTTTAGCTTTCTTTATTTTAAAAAATTTACTCAATTGGTTTTTTATCTCCTCAAGGCCTTTTCCTCCTCGACCAATAATCATCCCTGGCTTAACCGAATAGATAATAACAGTGATTTTATTAATTGCCCGTTCAATATCAATCTGGGTAACCGAAGCAAAGGATAACTTATCCATTAATAAATTTCTGATTTTAATATCAGATTCTAGAGCTTTTCGGTAAGCTTTTTTATCAGAGAAGAACCAGCGCGAATTCCAGTTGCGGATCACGCCTAGTCGTAGACCATTTGGATTAACTTTTTGTCCCATATTTTTTATAAATTCTAAATACTAAATTCCAAATCCCAAATAAACTCTAAATACTAAATTTTTTTTGTTTTGGATTTAGAATTTTGAATTTGGGATTTATTTGTAATTTGGTGCTTAGAATTTGGAATTTCTGATGCTTCAAGTACTATTTTAATATGGCTCATTCTTTTTATTATTGGTTTTGCAGTGCCTCTTCCGCCTGGTCGAGATCTCTTTAGTTTTTGTCCTTCTTCTACTGTTAAAAGCTTAAAGTTTAACATATCATCACTGACTTTTAAGAGAGTTTTTGCGTTAGATATCGCTGACTTTATTACTTGATACAGTACTTTAGCTGGTTTATTGTTTGTATAAAACAGGTAGTCCAAAGATTTAGCCGGTTTCATTTTTTTCACTGCCGGTAATAAAAACCTCAATTTTTTAGGTGAAATTTTTAAATTTTTTAGATAGGTTTTTGATTCCATAGTTGTTGATTATTTTCTTCTTTGAATAATTAAAAAATCACTCCAAAGACGATTTTTCCTGGTTTTTTTACCTCGAGCTTGCTTCCCCCACGGCGTCTTCGGATGCATGCCTTCACCACTTCTGCCTTCTCCTCCTCCATGAGGATGACTACGAGGATTTTGGGCCGTACCACGGACTGTCGGTCTGATTCCCATCCTAATTTTTCTTCCGGCTTTACCAATTACTTCATCCTTATGATTAATATTGCCTACTTGACCAACAGTCGCCCAACAGTTTTCAGCAAACTTCCTTATCTCTCCTGAGAGTAATTTTAAATGAACATATTTATCTTCTTTAGCAATAACCGTGGCCATTCCACCAGCTGCTCTTACCATCTGACCACCTTGTCCAGGATATAACTCAATATTATGAACGCTGATGCCAATAGGAATATTTTTTAAAGGCAGACTGTTGCCGTTTTTTATTTCTGCTTTTTCCGAATTGATTATTTTATCGCCAACTTTAAGCCCATTAGACTGTAAAACATATCTTAACTGACCATCTTGATATTTCACTAAAGCGATTAGGGAGTTACGATAAGGGTCTTTCTCAATTCTTAATACGGTTGCGGGAATATCTTTTTTATCTCTTTTAAAATCAATGATTCGATAATATCTTTTACTGCGATGGCCTCGATGACGAACAGATACAGTTCCACTTGAGTCTCTACCAGCTCTATTTTTTAGAATAAATCTTAAGCTCTTGACTAGCTTAGCTTTTTTATCTATTAAATTTTGTTTATTCATATTTAGGTTTGAGGAAACAGATCAAGTTTTCCCTCCCTTAACTTAACATATGCTAGTTTCTGGCTAGAGGTTTTTTTAGCTTTCATCCTCCGACCGACTTTTTTTACCTTACCTTTTCTAATAAAAAGACGGACCTTGGCAACTTTAACGGGAAAAAGTTTTTCCACCGCTGTCTTTATCTGGGGTTTAGAAGCTTTAAGATGAACCTCAAACATATAGGTCTGATTCTTGGCTAAATTAGTCGCCTTTTCTGTTAATACCGGACCAACTAAGACTTCATTAATCTTCATGTTTAAAAAAATGTTGATAAAAAACTTCTACTGCCTTGTCAATAAAAACTAAAAAATGATTCTCTAATACTTGATAGGCGTTTAAAGATACGGCATCAGTAACAACCAGATGAGGAATATTCCTTACGGCTAAGATAAAGTTGTTTTTTTCCATCTTTGGTAAAATAAAAACCACCTTTTTTTCATTTAAACCGATTTTCGCAAGAAGACTATCTATTATTTTTGTTTTTGGCTCAATATTAAAGATGGTCTTATTAAAAGCAATGATATTTTTTTCCGCCAATTTTAGACTTAAAGCGCTAAATAATGCCTGTTTTTTTTGTTTTTTATTCATCTTTAAAAAATAATCTTTTGGTTTTGGTCCGCCGACTATTCCTCCTCCGACAAAAATCGGAGCTTTAATAGAACCATGTCTCGCTCGACCAGTGCCTTTTTGTCGATAGATCTTCCTGGTTGAACCGGAAACCTCTCCTCGGGTCTTAGCCGAAGCTGTCCCCTGTCTTTGATTAGTTAAATAGACATGAACATATTGAGCTAAAAGTTTAGGGTTCATTTTTACTTTAAAAATCTCTTTTGCTAACTTCAGTTCTCCTGTCTTCTCGCCTTTTAAACCATAAACAGGAATTGATAGACCACTTGTTTCTTTTTTAACCTTAGCCATTTTATGATTTATTGTTCGGCTATCACTTCTAATAAAGCTCCCCTATAGCCAGGAACTAATCCCTTAATTAATAATCCTTCTTCTTTTACTTCGACTACTTGTAAATATTTAATAGTGACTCTTTCCCCTCCCATCCGACCAGCCATTCTTTTACCTTTAAAGATTCGGCCCGGCGTTGTTGTCATTCCCACTGATCCCGGCGCCCTCTCGCTATGAGATTGACCATGAGTTCTCGGTCCACCTTTAAAGTGATGACGCTTCACCACTCCTTGAAAACCTTTTCCTTTAGAAATCCCAGAAACAGCTATTTGATCCCCTTTTTTAAAAAGAGCGGCGGTTTTTAAAGGCTCACCAACAAAGATTTTTACTTCTTTTATTGAAAGCCCTTTTTTACCGTCTTCTTCAATTAACTTTACCTTGTCTTTTAAACTCTTCTTTCGGGTAACAGGAAAGTCCAAACGAATTTCTTTCAAAAAACGAAGCGGGGTTTTTATCCCCGCTTTTGTTAACTCTCCTTGAACTGGTTTTTTGATGTTTTTGCTCTGACCAAATCCAAGTTTAACAGCAAAATAGCCTCTTTTTTGAGGAGTAGTGATATCAAGAAGATAACAGTTAGTCGTCTTAATAAAAGTCGTTGGAATTCTCTCTCCTTTATCATTAAAAGTCTGTGACTGTTCTGATTTTTCTCCTAAAATAAATCCTGTCATAAAAAAATAGCCCCAGATTGGGGCTATAAATTCCAATCCGGAAAAAATATTAATCCTTAGTTCCCGAACAAAGGATAATTAACATGTTTACAAATTATATACTATGAATTTCTGGCGGTCAAATGAAAATGAAGGATAGTCTACATCTTTACCTCAACCTCAACACCAGCGGGAAGTTCAAGATGCATAAGAGAATCAATGGTTTGATTAGTGGGATTGACAATATCAATTAATCTTTTATGAATTTTTAAGCCGAAATGTTCGCGGGCGTTTTTATCAATAAAGGGTGCTTTATTAACAACATAAACCTCTTTTTTTGTCGGAAGAGGAATCGGACCAATAATTGAAGCACCTGTCCTGATTGCCGTATCAACAATCTTTTGACAGGTTTCATCGATTAATCTGTGATCATATGACTTCAGTCTAATTCTTATTCTTCCTTTCGGCATATTAAGGTGCAAATTAAGATTCTAATCTACTAATTTATACTAATCTACAAATATTAGTTGATTCGAATTCATTCGTAGATTGGAATCATTTAATGATTTTAATCACTACTCCTGCTCCGACCGTATGGCCACCCTCACGAATAGCGAACTTTAGTCCCTCTTCCATTGCCACCGGATAGATTAGTTTAGCGGTAATCTTAATATTGTCTCCTGGCATAACCATTTCCACTCCCGCCGGCAACTGAACTTCACCGGTAATATCGGTGGTTTTGATATAGAACTGTGGTCGATAGCCTTTGAAAAAAGGAGTATGACGACCACCTTCTTCTTTAGTTAAGACATAGATCTCCGCCTCAAATTCAGTATGAGGAGTAATTGAGCCTGGTTTGGCCACTACTTGACCTCTTAAAACATCGTCTTTTTCCACTCCTCTTAAAAGTAGACCAACATTGTCCCCTGCTCTCGCCTCATCAAGAGTTTTTCTAAACATCTCCACTCCGGTGACGACGGTTTTTTTCGTTTCTTTAATACCCACAATTTCCACCTCATCGTTAATCTTGCAGATTCCTCTTTCTACTCTTCCGGTAACCACAGTTCCTCGACCGGAAATAGTGAAAACGTCTTCAATGGGCATTAAGAACGGTTTGTCAACTGGTCTGACCGGCTCTGGAATATATTCGTCAACTTTGGCAATTAGTTCTTCAATCGACTTAATTGCTTCTGGATCATCAGCTAATGCTTTAAGAGCTGATCCGCGAATCACCGGAATTTTGTCTCCAGGAAATTTATATTTCGTTAACAGATCGCGAACCTCCATCTCAACCAGATCAAGAATTTCTTTATCAGCCACCATGTCAGTTTTATTTAAAAAGACAATAATGGCCGGTACATTAACCTGACGAGCTAAAAGAATATGCTCTCTGGTTTGCGGCATCGGTCCATCTGGCGCAGAAACGACTAAAATCGCTCCATCCATCTGGGCTGCTCCAGTAATCATGTTTTTAATATAGTCAGCATGTCCTGGAGCGTCAATGTGAGCGTAATGACGCTTATCGGTTTCGTATTCGCTGTGGTGAAGATTAATGGTAACGCCTCTAGCTCTTTCCTCTGGAGCTTTATCAATATCTTCATACTTTAAAAACTGTGCTTGACCTTTTTTGGAAAGAACATAATGAATCGCCGAAGTTAAAGTGGTTTTTCCGTGGTCTACATGACCAATTGTTCCAATATTTAAATGAGGTTTATTCCTCTGAAATACACCTTGTGCCATAATAGTTAATAAAATTAATAATAAAATAAAGCAAGCCTATTTTTATGAAGGCTTTTAAATTATTTCGTTTTTATAATAACGGTAAATCACAAAAAAGTCAAGGGGATACTGTCAAGGATATTTTTTATAAAAATGTTAAAATAATCATAAATGTTAAATAACGAACAAAAACAGGCGGTGGAATATAATCAAGGACCGCTTCTGATTGTTGCCGGAGCAGGCACGGGAAAAACCACTGTCATTACTGAAAAAATCAAATACTTAATTCAAAAAAACCTTGCTAAGCCCGAAGAAATTCTTGCTCTCACTTTTACAGAAAAAGCAGCATCAGAAATGGAGGAAAGAGTTGATAAAGCGATACCCTATGGCTATTTTCAGATGTGGATTTCTACCTTTCATTCTTTTGCTAATGATGTCCTTAAGCAAGAAGTTCATCATATTGGCCTTAACTCCGGTTTCCGTCTGATGACCGAAGCAGAGACAATTATCTTTCTTCGGCAGAACTTATTTCTCTTTGATCTAAACTACTTCCGTCCCTTAGGTAATCCCAATAAATTTTTAGCTAGTCTTTTACAGCATTTCTCAAGAATTAAAGATGAGGATGTGTCGCCGGAAGAATACGATAAATATATTAAAAATCAAAAATCAAAAATCAAAAATGAAGAAGATAAAACCGAGTTAGAAAAAAATGTAGAGCTGGCAAAAGCCTACCACAGATATCAAACACTAAAAGAAAAAGAAGGACTGATGGATTTCTCTGATCTGATTTATTATCTACTCAAGCTTTTTAGAACAAGAAACAATCTCTTAAAAAAATACCGGCAACAGTTCCACTATGTTTTAATTGACGAATTTCAAGATACTAATATTGCTCAATACGAACTAATCAAACTGCTCTGTCTCCCAAAAAAGAATCCTTTCCTTACTGTTGTCGGAGATGATTCCCAAGCGATCTACAAATTCCGTGGCGCCTCGGTCTCCAATATTTTGACCTTTATGAAAGACTATTCCCAAGCCAAACAGATTACCCTATTAAAAAACTATCGTTCCAATCAACTAATTCTTGACACCGCCTACCGACTGATTAAACACAATGACCCAGACACTCTGGAAGCCAAACTGGGAATTTCTAAAAAGCTCATCGCCAATAACCAGTCACTAATAACTAGTAACCAATCACCAATAACTCTCTATCTATCTCAATCTGTCGAAGAAGAGGCTGACTACGTCGCTAACGAAATTTTAAAGCTATCTAAATTCTATCGATTTTCCGACTTCGCTATCCTCACCCGTGCCAATGCTCACTCCGAGCCATTTATCAGAAGTTTCGCCAGAAAAGGTATTCCTTATCAGTTTTTGGGGCCGGGCATGCTTTTAAAACAACCAGAGGTTAAAGACTTAATTGCCTATCTTAAAACTCTCGCTGATCTTGAAGACTCGACTTCTTTATACCGCGTTTTAGCAATGAATATCTTTTCTTTAGATGAAAAAGATCTAAGTTTTTTACTATCTTTTGGTAAAAGAACTAATCTATCTCTTTTTAAGTCAATGGAAATTTATCTTAGTTTTTATGAAAAGGACTATTATCAAACTGATTTTTCGATCTATAAAAATTATCTGCCTTTTCTCAAACAAGAAACAAGAAAAAAATTATCGTTAATTTTCAAGATGATTGTCCGCCATCTATCTTTAATCAAAAAAGAAACTGCCGGTCAAATCCTCTTTTATTTTCTTGAAGACTCCCAATATCTTCCCAAACTGGTTAACTACAAGAGCGAACGAGAAGAAAAAATCGCTCTCAACATCTCAAAATTTTTTAACAAACTGAAGGCTTATGAGTCAGAACACGAGGATGCTTCGGTTTTTGCTGTAGTTGACTATCTTGATATGAGTCTTGAACTGGGTGAATCGCCGATTGTCAGCCAAACCGATATTAGCTCATATAATGCTGTCAACCTTTTAACAGTTCATTCTTCGAAAGGCCTGGAGTTTCCGCTGGTTTTTCTTGTTAATCTAACCCGTGGCCGCTTTCCCACCTATGAAAAAAGAGAGATAATTCCTATTCCTCAGCCTTTAATAAAAGAAATTTTGCCAGAAGGCGATTATCACCAAGAAGAAGAAAGGCGGCTTTTTTATGTAGGAATAACTAGGGCTAAAGATAAAGCTTTCTTTACGGCATCTAAGTTTTATGGAGAAGGAAAAAGAGAACAGAAACTTTCTCCTTTTGTCAACGAAGCCGTAGGCGAAGAAATGATAAAAAAAGTTGCCTCTTTAAAAAAAGAGGAAAAACAACAGCTGTCAATTTTTGATTATAAAAAAGTTCCGGAAAGAATCGTCAAAAATAAGTTTATTCTCTCTAATTTTTCTTATAGTCAACTGCAAAGTTACCAGCTTTGTCCGCTTCAATATAAATATCAGTATCTTTTACGGGTGCCAACCACGCCTTCAGCCGCTCTTTCTTTTGGTAATACTATTCATAAAACATTACAAAAGTTTTATCAAGAATTTCTCCAAAATAAAAATATTGGCGCTAAAGAAATTTTAGAGATTTATCAGCAGAACTGGATTCCTTTGGGCTATGTTTCCTCATCTCATGAGATAAGAATGAAAAAAGAAGGGGAAACAATTCTGAAAACTTATTTAGAAAAATTCCATAAAAAAAGTGTTGTCACGATTGATTTGGAAAAGCTCTTTAAAATCAAACTGACCAACGATATCTATCTGACTGGAAAAATTGATCGAGTTGACCGTTTAGCAAATAATCAAATTGAAATTATCGATTATAAAACCGGGAAAAAACCAGAGGGAAAAAAACTGAAAAAAGATTGGCAACTAACCATTTATGCTTTAGCGGCCACTGACAAAGGTCTATATAAGAAAAAACTTGATCAGGTGAAACTGACTTTTTATTATCTTCAAGCAATGGAAAAAGTTTCTCTCACGAAAACCAGCGAGGATTTAAAATCGGCTAAGGCTGATATTGAAAAAGTCATCGCTCAAATAAGAACCAATGGTTTTAATCCCAAAGTCGGTCGTTGGTGTGATTTCTGTCCATATAAAATCATCTGCGAAGCCTGGCAGTAATCCAAACCTCACCCCCGGCGTGCGATTCTCTCATTCCCGGTATGAATGATAGTATATTGATAAAATAATCTTGTATTAACAATCTAAAATATATATTTTGTAGCATATAGTCTATAGACAAAAATAAATAAAGCCTTCAAAATACTTCTATATATGCCGAAAAGAAGAATAAATTTTATCAACGGAGAATATTATCATGTTTTTAATAAAACTATAGAGTCAAAACAAATATTTACTAATAATCATTTGCCTTCCACGTTTTTGGAGATATCTCGATATTATCGATCATTAAAAGCTCGATTAAGATTTTCTGACTATAAAAGACTAATAGACATAAACAAAAACTTAATCTTAAAAGAAATTCTTATTTCGGCTTATTTTAAAGTAGAAATTTTAAGTTACTGTTTAATGCAAACGCATTTTCATTTTCTCTTAAAACAATTAAGCGAAAATGGTATTAGTAAATTTATTGGTGATACTTTAAATTCCTTTACGAGATATTTCAATATAAAATTCGAAAGAAAGGGACCCATATTTCTTCCTAGATTTAAAGCCGTGTTAATAAAAAGCGAGGAACAGTTAAAACATGTATCTCGTTACATTCATCTCAATCCTTATTCTGACGGATTAATTAAAAGTATAGATAAATTAGAAAACTACCCGTGGTCATCTTTTAAAGAATATTTTCCAAATAGTTCTCAAAAACTGAGCAATCCAGATTTTATATTAGGCCTTTTTAATAACGATAAACTTCGCTACAAAAAATTTGTATTTGATAACGCTGATTATCAAAAATCATTAGAACATATTAAGCATATAGATCGTTGGTAAAGCCTATCCATCACTCCGGGGGTGAGGTTTTTAATATTGTATAATCTATGTATGATTCGAAATAAAGATTCAAAAAATAAAGTGTCCTGTATTATTCCTTTTTGGAATGAAGGAGAGCGTCTTTATAAAGTATTAGATGAAGTGATCAAAGTTAAGAATATATTTGAGGTGATTTGTATCGATGATGCATCTGACAAAAACAAATCAAATAATATAAGAAAACGTTATTCAAAAATTGAATATATTCGTTTAAAACAAAACGTTGGTAAATCAAATGCTATTTTTGAAGGGTTAAAATATACTCAAGGTAGTCTAATTCTATTATTAGATGCTGATCTTCGTAATTTAAATCATAGTGAAATTGAAGAAGCTATAAAAATTATCCAACAAAATCCAGACATTGATATGTTAATTTTACGAAGAATTAAAGCACCATTATTTGTAAAGCTTACTCGAGGTGATGTTTTAGCAACTGGTGAAAGAATTATCAAAAAAAATCACTTACTTACTATACTCAATAATTCAACTAAAGGATGGGAATTGGAATCAAAGATTAACCTATTTATGTTAAAAAATAAAAAGAATGTTTTGTGCTTTCCTCATTCTGGCATTAATACTCATTGGAAATGGGGTCTTAGTACAGATCTTAAATATCATAGGAAAAAAATGACTGACATTTTTTCTATTGGATTGATTAATCTCATCAAGCTATTTTTATTTTTTGGAAAAAAAGAATTTAGTAACTCACCCCCGGCGTGAGTTTTAAACTTAAGAATTGAACTCTGTAGTATAATATCTTCATGACAAAACGGATTATTGGGTCGAGACTTTTTCAAAGACTGCTGGAAATTGTTGTCCCGATTGGTTCATGGATTTTAATCACATTTCCACTCTGGCTTTCGCCTTTTCATCCGGCAATCGTCGCCTATTTTATCATCGCCTTTGATCTTTATTTTTTTTATAAATCAATTATTACTGCCTACTCAGCGGTTTTATCCTTTAAGGAAATAGAGTATCATCAAAAAATCAATTATCAAAAAAAAATAAATAAAAATAAAAAAATTTCTGCCATTAATCACTTCGTTATTATTCCTAACTATCAAGAACCGCTCCATATGCTTCAGTCAACCATAAAAACGCTAGTTAACAATAACTATCCAAGAAAAAAGAAAATATTTTTAATTCTCGCTTTTGAGGAAAGAGAAAAAGAAGCAAGAGAAAAAGGAATTTTTTTAAAAAATAAATTCCAAAGATTCTTTAAAGAGATATTGATTACCTATCATACACTTGAAGACAATGAGGAGCCGGGTAAAGCTAGTAATCAAACTTATGCCGCAAAAATCATTGACCAGTGCCTAAAGAAAAATAACTTATCTGATAAACTGTCTTTAGTAACTATCTGTGATGCTGATAGTTCTCTTCCTAAGAATTACTTCTCCTATCTCACTTTTGAATTTCTTAGAGATAAAAATCGACTTTATCATTTTTATTGGGCGCCAGTTCTTCTTTATAACAATTTCTGGAAACTACCTCTTTTTGTTAGGATTCAAGCCACTCTTTCTTCGATTTTGCGCATGGCTTTTCTTTCTCAAAAAGAAAATCTTATTCAGGTCTCTACCTACTCAACTAATTTTTGGCTATTAAAATCAATTAACTTTTGGGACGTCGATATCATTCCTGAAGACTGGCATGTTTTTTTCCAGGCGTTCTTTAAGTTCGGCAACCAGGTTAAAACTATGCCTCTTTTTACTATTGTTAATAGCGACGCGGTTTTTTCTGGAACTGTTTTTAAGACATTTATTAATCGCTATGAGCAAGAAAAACGTTGGGCTTGGGGTGTATCTGACGTCGGTTATTTTTTAAAAAAAATTTTTGACAGTCCAAATATTGACTTAGTAACGAAACTAAAAAAATTATTATTTATCGCCGAGACCCATTTATTCTGGCCAGTGTCTTTTTTTATTCTCACTCTTTCTGCGTCTGTCCCTCCTTTAATCAATCCTATTTTTAAAAAAACTGTTCTTGGATTTATTCTGCCAAAAGCCTCAGCTTTAATCTTGACCTTGTCGACAATATTTTTAATTCTTTATATTTACTTAGACATTCAAATCCGTCGTAAAGTGAATCAGAAAACCAGCCTTTTTTATCTACCGATGCTCATTGTTCAATGGTATTTTTTGCCGATTGTTTCTTTCTTTTTTTCCTCGCTTCCCGCCCTTGATGCTCATACTAGAATTTTATTGGGAAAAAAGCTAAAATATAGAGTAACGGAGAAAGTCTAAAGAGTTCGTAAAGTCATAAAGTCGTAAAGTCTATAAAGAAAAGTACTTTATAAACTTTAAAGACTTTATAAACTTTATAGACTAAATTATGTTCACTTGGCTATTTACTAAGACTCCTCTTGCTTTTCTCGTCCAATCTTTATGGCGTGACGAGGCATTTTCTTACTTACTTGCCAAAAAAAATATTTTTCAAATTATTATTCTCACCGCCAAAGACTTTAATCCGCCTCTTTATTATTTAATCCTTCATTACTGGATAAAAATATTTGGTAGCTCGGAAATAGCTTTAAGAAGTCTATCTTTTATTTTCTTTTGGGCTACCTTATACGCGGTTTACCTTTTTTTATCTAACATTTTTAAATTTAGTCTTAAAAAATCATTTTTTTATCTTCTGTTTTTTCTTATTAATCCACTTTTTCTCTATTATGCCTTTGAGGCAAGAATGTATCTCATGTTTGCTTTTTTTGCTACCCTATCTTTTTATTCTCTTTATAAAAAGAACTCTAAGCTTTACCTTTTCTCTACTATTCTTGGTCTTTACACTCATTACTTTATGATTTTAATATTAGTAACTCATTATTTTATTAATAAAAATAGAGGTCAATTAAAAGCATTTCTAAGCTTTGTTCCTTGGCTTTTGTTGGTTTTCTTTCAAAAAGGAATTGTTAACGGAAGTTTTTGGATTAAGAGATTTGATTATAAGTTACTAATTAATTTTATCGGTCAGATCTATACCGGCTATGAAGGCACTTTTACCTTTTTCAGCAAATCAATCGGTTGGCTTTCCTTAGTATTGATTATTTTATTTTACGCTGGTTATCTTATTATAAAAAGGAAACCACGCCAATTTAAATTATTTAAATATCTTTTTATCTGGAGTATAGGAATTCCCTTATTGGTTGTTATTGTTTCTTTTATCAAGCCAATATTTTTGCCTCGTTATCTGATCTTCTCCACTGTTGGTTTAATTCTTTTAATAATCCATGTCATCGAACATCTGCCAAAAATTTGCCGCTGGCTAATTATTTTTTTATTGGTAGTCATTACTTTAAATTACAATAAACTTCAAATAGAAAAAAGACAGAAGGCTGATTTTAGAAAATCAGCCCATGAAATTAAAGCTCTTATTAAAAAAAATGACTCGTTATATGCGACGAGCGAACTTGATCTTTTTGTCATCGAATACTATTTTCCTAATAATAACGTCTATCTTTTGGGAAAAAATTATAATGATATTCCCGATTATGTGGGAAAGATTCTCATCGAAAAAGAACAAACCATAAACTCGTTACCCTACTATCCTAATAAAGCCTTTGTCTTTGATTCTAAAGCCAACTACCAAGTTCAAGCACTATATTGACAAAAAAAATTAATGTATAATTAACTTAGTCTTTCGGGGTTAGTGTGAAAATCACAATCGGAAGTATACTCTTCGAGCTCGGTGAATAATCGGGCACGACCAGGCGAAACTCCTGGAGCGACCGTTCACCCCGCTCAGCGGGGTAAAGTCGGGAAGAAAGAAAGAATATTATTTATTATGCCCCGAAAGGGGTATTTTTTATGAGTAAAAAATTTTCCGTTAGACAACTAACGATTGCCGCTGGTCTTTCAGCTTTTTCAGCTGTAGTTCAGCTTATTCATATCGGTTATCAGTCACCCCAGTTTGGCATGTGGATAGATATCGTGGCTGTTAGTTGGATGATAGCTTTCTTTTTATTTGGCTTTAGAATGTCAGCGCTTGTCTCTCTTGTTGGCGCTTTAGTGATCACTTTATTTGCTCCTGACACCTGGCTTGGAGCAAGTATGAAATGGGTGGCGACTTTTCCAATGTGGCTAATTTTAGGTTTATGGATTATAGTATTAAAAAAATCATTCTCTTATTATCGAAAACCGCACAATTTAATCGCTCCTGTTATTATCGCTTTAGTTATTAGGTGTTTTCTTGTTATTCCTTTGAATTACTACTATGCCATACCTATCTGGACCGGACTAACATCAGCAAAAGCCATGGTAATCATCCCTTGGTATATTATTGTTATTTTTAATAGTGTTCAGGGAATTATTGATGTGGTCGTCGCCTGGATCTTAGTTTTTAAATTTAAACTTGATCGTTTCCGCCGTTGATAATATATATGAAAAATGGCATTATCTTTGATAATGTTTCTTTTGCTCACAAAAATGGCTTGTTTCAATTAGAAAATATCAATCTTTATATTCCCAGAGGAATTTTCTGTGGTATCACCGGCATTAATGGCAGTGGTAAAACTACTTTAACTCTATTAATCAATGGTCTTATCCCTCATCAAATCAGAGGAACTCTTAAAGGTAATGTTTATCTTGATAACGTCAATACTAAAGAAAAACCAGTTTCTTATTTTGCAAAATCTGTTGGGATGATTTTCCAAAATCCTGACTTTATGCTTTTCAATCTAACGGTCAAAGAAGAGATTGAGTTTGGACTTAAAAATCTTAAGTTAAATAATCATAATTTACGCATTAAAGAAGCATTAAAAATCATTAATCTGTCTGGCTACGAAAATCGCGATCCGCAAACTTTATCTTTCGGTCAAAAACAAAAAATTTGCCTAGCGGCCGTCTTGGCCCAAGATTCAGATTATATTGTCCTTGACGAACCAACTGCCATGCTTGATTATCAAAGTACTGTTGATTTATATAAATTATTAAAATCTCTTAATCAACAAGGAAAAACCATTATTGTCGTCGAGCATGATACTGACTTTCTTAATGAATATACTGATCAAACAATTGTTCTAAATCAGGGTCGGATTGCTTTAAAAGGAAAAACCAAAGCCGTTCTCTCCGAAACAAAAAAATTAGAACAGATTGGAATAAAAATTCCCCGTCTCGAACTATGAAAATTTTTTTTGCCAGTTTAAAAATTATTTTTTTACTTGTTTTTACGATAGCAATACTCAATATAAAAAAATATTTGTTTTTAACTGGATTATTGTTTATATTGTTTATTTTTTTATGGTTGACTCCTTCGAAAAAATTGGTTTTTAGGAGATTGAAAATTTTGTTGCCGATTGCCTTGATGATATTTGTTTTACAGATATTTTTTAATCAATCGCAATCTTTTATCTGGCGGATAGAGTTTGCTTATTCCGTTTTCATCAGAATCGCCATAGTCAGTCTGATCGTCTTATTTTTTATGACAGTCGTCTCAACGTCTGAAATCATCATAGCTTTTTGGTTTCTTCCTAAAAATATCAAACTTCTATTGACGATGACCTTTTATTTTATTCCGATAATCTTTCAAGAATCCGAACAAATTATTTTAGTACAAAAATCTAGAGGATTAAAAACTTTTTCTTGGAACATTGCTCCTTTAATTATTCCACTTCTTCATCGAGTCTTTCTAAGAGCAGAACTTTTGGCGCTAACAATTATCTCCCGAGGTTATAATGAATGATTAAGGCGGTTCCTTTTTTAATAGTAATTTTTGCTGACTTTCCTAGCATTATATTACTGACTCCTCGAGTCGAGCCAAAGAATAATGATTCATTGGACAGTTTATATTCTAATCCTTCAGTGGAAATATTTTGAAAGTTATCTGTCAACGTAATAAGAGAAATAATATCACCAATCTCACCTTTTAACTCTATTTCTTTATTGACAAAAAATGCTTCTTGTTTGCCTTCAATGATTTTAATTTTTAATAAATCATTTTGAGAAAATATTTTTGCCAACAAAAAAATATTGGCAAGAAGATGATCAAGTCTGTCTCCTAATAAACCAAAAATAATCAATTCCTGATATTTATTTTTAAGAACATAGTCAACCACTAATTCAAAATCTGTTTTATCTTTTTTTACCGGATACTTTATCCAGTTAATTTTATTTTTTAGAAGTTTTTTCTTTAAATCTTTTGATATTGAATCGCCATCACCAATAATTACTTGAGGAATTAATCCTAATTTAATCACGTGTTTTACTCCGCCGTCAGCACAAACAATCACATCTTTCTGAGAAACAATCTTTTTTGCCTGACTAAAGTTGCTCAGATTTCCATTAGCAAAAATCACCATTCGTTTCATATCTTTCCTATTTTACACTATTGACAGCTAATAGTTTTTTTGCCATAATAAATCAAAATTAGGGGAGCCCCGCTGAGCGGGGCTGAGAGTTCCGACGTGACGTCGGAAGACCCTTGGAACCTGTACGGATAATACCGGCGGAGGGAAATTATATGTATAAATCTAGTGTCTCTTTTCAAGTCTTACCTAAAACTGCTACTGATGAAAAAACTATCGCAATCGTCGACAAAGTCATTGCTATGATTAAAAAATCAGGAGTAACCTTCGAAGTCGGGCCGATGGAAACAACCATGGAAGGCGATCTGGAAATGCTTTTAACAATCGTAAAAAAAGCCCAGTACCTTTGTATAAAGGCAGGGGCAAAAAGCGTCTTCACCAATGTAAAAATCGCCTATAACCCAAAAGGAGTTCTAACCATTAATCAAAAAATAAAAAAATATCGCTGATATGCGTCAATATCTTTTACCAATCATAACCGGTCTTCTAGTAATAATCTTTTGGCAGTTGTCAGTTATTGGCTTTCAAATTGACAAATGGATTTTGCCCGGACCGGCTGAGATCGCCTCTTCTTTTTGGCAGGCAAAATCATTGATTATTTACCACAGCCTGCCAACAATATTTGAAGCATCAATTGGATTAACATTGGCTACTCTGATTGGCATTATTATAGCCATCGCTATGGAATGGTCGGATTTCATCCGAAAAATCTTCTATCCATTTCTTATTCTTTCTCAAACCATTCCCTTTATCGTTCTTGCTCCTCTTCTAACCATCTGGTTTGGTTTCGGACTCACTCCTAAAATAATTATCATTACTCTTGTCTGTTTTTTCCCGATTACCATTAATCTTTTCGATGGACTTTCTGCTGTCGACTCCGCTACTTTAAAGCTCATGCTCTCGATGGGAGCAAACAAAAAACAAGTCTTAAAATGGGTTAAGTGGCCAACCAGCCTACCCACTTTTTTTTCCGGCTTAAGAATTGCTGCTGCCTATTCTATCTTAGGAGCAGTCATCAGTGAGTGGGTTGGCGCGGAAAAAGGACTAGGCATTCTTCTTACTCGTTCGGCTAAGTCCTATCTGACTGACCGCGTCTTTGCCACTATTGCTGTGATTACTGTTCTTAGCATTTTAGCGGTATTAATAGTTGAACTAATTGCCAGGTTAACCATTCCCTGGCATTATAAAAAAGTATGAAGACAAAAATCTTTTTTTTCATCTTAGCGCTAGCGACGCTAATTATTATTTTCTTAGGAAAAACACCAACGCCTAAAAAACTACAAAAAGTGACTGTTCTTCTTGACTGGTTTCCCAATACCAATCATACCGGTCTTTATGTTGCCAAAGAAAAAGGCTACTTTGCTCAAGAAAATTTGGATGTTTCTATCATACAACCAGGAGAAGGAGAGAATACACAAGTTTGTGCCGCTGGTAAGGCAGATTTCTGCATTAGTAGCCAGGAAGCTATCACCCAAGCCAGAGCCTCAAATATTCCACTTGTCTCAATTGCTGCTATTATTCAACATAATACTTCAGCTTTTGCTTCTTTGGCAGAAACCAATATTAAAACAGTCAAAGACTTTGAAGGAAAACGTTATGGCGGCTGGGGGTCGCCGATTGAAGAAGCAGTCATTAAATCAGTGATGAACGAAGCCGGAACAGATTACGCTAAAGTAAAAAATATCACCATTGGTGAAACCGATTTTTTCAAGACCATTGGCCGTGACAGCGACTTTCAATGGATTTTTTACGGCTGGGATGGAATAGAAGCCAAGCGCCGAGGGATAAAACTAAATACGATTATGCTCAAAGATTTAAACTCTGTTCTTGACTATTACACGCCGGTCATTATCACTAACACCAATCATGTAAGAAATCAAAAAAATCTTGTTTCTCGATTTATGAAAGCGGTAAAAGCAGGCTATGAATTTTCTATTAAAAATCCGGCTGAGGCGGCGGAGATTCTCATTAAAGCGGCTCCGGAGCTAAATAAAGATCTGGTTAAACAAAGCCAGCTTTATCTCAGCCAACAGTATCAAGCTGATGCTCCAAGCTGGGGCATCCAAAAAGAGGCGGTCTGGAAGAGTTATGCTCAATGGTTGACAAATCACCAGTTGCTGAAGAAGATGATTGATGTTAAAGAAACCTTTACCAATGAGTTTTTAAAATGAGAAAAAAACCTAAACTTGTTGTCAACCATCTTTCTTATTGCTATAAGCGAGCCAATAAACAGCCGCTCCAAGTGATAGATAATATCTCTTTAAAGATTTTTAACAATGAAGTCGTCAGCTTAATCGGTCCTTCTGGCTGCGGTAAAAGCACTATCTTTAATATTGTCTCCGGAATTTTAAACGAAGATAAAGGAAAGATTGAGATCAACGGCCTTAAGGAAAAATCAAGACGAGGAAAATGCGGTTATATGTTTCAGGAGCCTTTGCTCTTTCGCTGGCGAAGCGTCCTGGAAAACGTCATGCTTGGATATGAAATAAAAGAAATGCCAAAACAGCAGGCTAAAAATAAAGCTTTAAATTTATTAAAAGAGTTTGGTCTTTTTGAATACGCCAACCTTTATTCTAATACTCTATCTGGCGGAATGAAGCAAAAAGTCGCTCTTCTTCGCACGATTGCCTTTAACTCATCGCTTTTACTTCTTGATGAACCTTTTGGACCACTGGATGCCATTACTAGAAGCGAGCTCCATCTATATCTTCTTGCTATTTGGAAAAAACTAAAACTGACGATTATATTAACCACTCACGACATCAGAGAAGCGATTTTTTTATCCGACCGAGTCTATGTCTTAAGTAAAAAACCAGCAAGGATTATTGATTGTCTGAAGATTACTCTACCTCGCCCAAGAAAATTAGAAGATTTAACCTCAGAAAAATTTGTCAGTCTGGAAAAAAGATTGATGAGTTTATTAAAACAAAGCCATAATAAAAAAGACATCTCTCATTAATTCACTCATGACCAATGAACTTGACTAAAAACATGAGTAAAATTCCCACAATAAAAATGGCGAAAGAAACAAGTGATTTTTTAAGATTGGTTTCCTTTCTAATTTCAGGCATCAAGTCTGAAGCGGCAATATAGATAAATCCTCCTGCAGTAAAAGGAAGAAGATAAGTAGTAAAACGATCAATAGAAAAAGAAAGAAAGTAGCCTATTAATCCTCCAAGAACGGCGGTTAACGCAACCAAAAAATTGGAGATTATTGCTTTTTTTCTTCCAAATCCAGAATAGAGTAAAACTCCAAAATCACCAATTTCCTGTGGTATCTCGTGAAGAAACACTGCTAAACTGGTGGCAATACCAAGCTTGATGTCAGTTAAAAAAGTCGCGGCAATCACCAAACCATCAATAAAGTTATGGACTGCATCGCCAAACAGATTCATATATCCAAAGGTATGAATTTCACACTCGCCCTTATGACAATGTCGCCAATGCAAAAGTTTCTCAACAAAAAAGAAGAAGATAAAAGACAAAAGAACAATAAGAAACATGTTCCCATCTCGATATTTTTCTTGGGCTTCAGGCAAGAGATGAATAAAGGCTCCACCCATCAGCGCGCCAGCCGAAAGCGAAACTAAAAATAGAAGTATTTTTTGCAGTAATTTTTCTTTAATCATTAAAGTAAAAATACCAATTAAGCTGATTAAACTGATAATAAAGTTCGAGATTAAAATATAGAATAATATGATCATAGAATCTAATTAATTTTTAATGGCATTTTTGGCACAAACCAAAAAATTCAAGACTGTGTCTTTTAATTTGAAACTTTATTTTCTTTTTTATCCTATCTATCAACCACTGCTCATCTTTAAAAACAATATTTTCAACTGTTCCACAGTTATCACAGACTAAGTGATGATGATGTTTTTCACTCCTAACAATTTCATATCGTTTCCTTCCATCGCCCCAATCAATTTTATCAATCAATCCCGCTGAAACCAAAAGATTAATTGTTCGATAAACTGAAGTTAAATCAATATTAATATTCTCATTTTTAAGAAGACTTTGAATTTCTTGAGCGGTCAGCGGATATTTTACCTTAGTGAAAATCTCACTAATTAATTTTCTTGGTTTTGTCAGACGATTACCTTGTTGTTTAATTTTTTTTAATACTTGTATTTCCATATTTACCAAAAAACAGTTAATAATCTAAAAACAATTCCACCCAGTCCAATAGCGAAAACTGTCTTAAATAAAGTAACGGCTACTGTTTTTTTCCAACCAAACTGTTTCCAGAGAGCAGAGATGGTGGCGACACAGGGAATATAAAACATGGCGACTATTGCCAAAGTAATCATTTGGGGTGGCGTTAACACTTGAGCAAAATCAGTGGTGCCCAATAAAGCCGCCAGCATCACCAAAATCATCTCTTTTCTTAACAATCCAAAAATCAGCAATATCCCAGTAATGACAGGCAGTCCTAACCAGTTGACGGTAATCGGGCTTAATAATCTGGCAATCGGATTCAACCATCCTGCTAATTCTATTGCCTTAATAATTACTCCAGAAATTATCACTAAGGGAGCAGCAATATAAATAAATTCTTTTAGTCTAAAAAAGGTTTGTAAAATTATCGTTTTAATATTGGGAACTTTATAATCAGGCATAGCCATAATAAGTTCGGTCGTTTCTCCTGGTAGAAATTTTAAGGCCAATCTTCCCAGGATAAAAATAATTAAAAGAGCAAAAATATACAATCCAAAAGCGAAAGATATCCCAACAAATTTTCCCACCAACCCCATAATAATCACTGTGACCGCAGAGCAAGGAACAAAGGTGGTTAAAAATCCGGTAATAAACCTTTCTCTTTCAGTCTCCATAATCCGGCAAGAAAGACAGGCCGGGACATTACAACCAAGGCCAAGAAGTAAAGGTATACAGGCTTTTCCATGAACACCAATTTTATGCATAAAACTATCCATCAAAAAACTAACCCGCGCTAAATAACCAAGGTCTTCTAAAAGATATAAAAACAGATAAAAAGGTAAAATATAAGGTAAGGCAATCTGGATTAAAGCTAAAGTACTTTCTACCGCCGACCAACTTAAAGTAGCTAATATCGAATTTCCAAAAACATCTTTCCACCAGATTTGCCAGTCTGAAAATACTTTTTCCAAGAGAAATGATAGCCAATTCCCAAATGTAAAGATCGTCAAAAACATTAAACCAAGGATTGCCGTCATCAAAAAATACCCTAAAATTCTATGAGTGGTGATAATATGTAACTTTTCTTCAAAGCTAATCTTTTTTGGCTTGGTGATTTTTACTACTTTTTTAATTATTCGAGAAACTAAATGGCATCTTTCATCAGCAATGACAACTGAGGAATCATGACCATGAATTTTTTCAAGATTAAGTGATAATTCCTTTACTCTCTTTAAAATTGCCGGTTTTTTATCTTTGATTAATTTTTCAACTTCTTTATCTTTCTCTAAAAGCTTGATGGATAGCCATCTTTTCGGATAAGGCAAATCGACGTCATTTAATACGGTTATTAGTTCTTTGATCTGTTTTTCTACTTCTTCACCAAACTTTAATGGTTGAGGCAGAACTCTTTTTTGAAGCAGTTCAATCGCACCGTCCAAAACTTCGCTTAAACCGATTCCGTGAGAGGCAACTGTCGGCATACTCGGCACACTTAAAATTTGCTCCAATTTTTTAAAATCAATTTCAATTCCTTTCTTTTTAGCTAAATCGATCATGTTAAAAACTATTATTATTGGTCTTTCCAACTCTAAAAGTTGCAGACTAAAAATTAAATTTCTCTCTAAATTAGTGATGTCAACAACATTAACTACTAGATCGGGTTTTTTAACAGCAATATACTCTCTAGCGACCAACTCTTCGATTGAGTATGTCGATAATGAATAGATTCCTGGCAAATCCAAAATATTAATAGTATATCCTTTGTAATACAATTTCCCTTCTGCTTTCTCAACGGTTTTGCCCGGCCAATTGCCAATGTGCTGATGAAGACTAGTTAAATAATTGAAGATTACTGATTTGCCAACATTGGCCTGACCGGCTAAAGCAAAATACAACTGTTTCTTAGTTTTCATTTATTTTTACTAGAATTTTTGCAGATAGACCTCGACCTAAAACCAATTTTGAACCTCTTACCTCAATTTCTACCGGACCAAAAAAAGGCGCTCTTCTTAAGACTTTTATTTTAGTTCCAGGAGTTAATCCCAGATCAGCCAGTCTTTTAGAAGCGAATCTACCACCTGAAATTGAGATAATTTTTGCCTCTATTCCTCGTTGCAGTTTTATAAGAAGAATTTCATTCATGTAAGTTATTATTGCAAATTGCTTGCAATAAATCAAGAAGAGATTTTGACAGCGAAATAGGTGGTGATGGGGACGGCCAAAATAAGACCGATACTGCCAACCAATGTCCGAACAATTTCCTCGGCAATCATTTCGTAATTAATCACTTCAGAAAAAGAATGAGGGTTATGGACAAAAAGAAGAAAGAGAGGTAAGGCCGCCCCGGCATAGACAAGTACTAAGGTATTAACCATCGATGAGATATGATCTTGGCCGACATTCATCGCTTGGTTGTATAACTCTTTTTGAGTCAATCTTCTATTAGTCTCTTTAAGTTGAAAAACCACAGCGGCTTGAGATATTGTTATATCATCCAATACTCCCAAAGCCCCAATAATAATTCCGGCCAGAAGAATTCCTTTCATATTAATACTTCTTTGATTAAATACTTGTAAAAACCCCGCCTCCTCCGATGTAAAACCAGTCAGTTTGGTTAACTCAATAAAAACCGTTGCCAGTAAACCAGTAGCAACTAAAGAAATACAAGTTCCAAAAATCGCCACGGTTGTTTTCTTATTAAATCCATGAGAAAGATAAAAAGTAACCGGAACAATAAACAAAGATGCTAAAATAACGGCCAGAATAGGATTGGCTCCGTTTAAGATGTTGGGGAGAATTGAAAAAAAGATCATCAGAAAAGAAAATATCATCCCCAATAAAGACATTAACCCTCGAATTTTAGCTATAAAAATAGTTAAGACAATAAAAATGATAAAAAGTACTAATAATGGAGTCCGGCGAATATAGTCTTTAATATAAAATGCTTCCTTGCCGTTATTGTCCTTACTATAGTTAATAGTTACTTTATCATTACGATAGTATTTCTGAATATTAGCAAGGGGAATATTGCCACTTTCAATAGTAACAATCTTGTTTTTTAATGATCCTTTAGTGATCTGAAGTTCGAGTTTCTGATAGAATTGTTTTTTCCCCATCACTTTGATCTCTTTTTCTTCCTTTATCGAAACAATTTTTCCTTCAAGAGTTTCTTCTTTAGGAACCTGGGCAAAAACTGGAAAACTGCAAAAAAATAAGACTAATAATAAAAAAAGAGTGAGGAATATTTTTTTCATATATTTTCTTCTTTATTTTCAATCCTGATTGCTTTGCCTTTAATAATTGCTTGGGCAATTTTTTTATTAGCACTTCCTAATAGTCTAGCGAAAGTTGGTTGGGATATTTTCATTTTTTCTGCTGCCTTAATTTGTTCTAACCCATCAACCTCATATAGTTTCAAGGCTTCTAGTTCATCAGGCAACAAAACCACTTCCTCAAGTTCCCTTAGAGGTATTCCTTGAGGTTTAAAATAATACACATTTGGGTTAAATCGTACACAGCGGGGTATTTTTGGTCTGGGCATACTATTATCTTTCTAAATTATTTTTTACAATTTGGATTATTTTTTTAAATAATTCTTTGTAAATTGGATTTATAACCACAACTGGTGTCATCTTTATCATAGAATCAACAAAATCTTTTCTATAAGGAATTTTACCAAGAATTGGTATTTTACTTTTTTTGGCAAATTTTTCTATTTTTAAACAAAAACTTTTTTCCAGATCAAACTTGTTAATGACAATCCCATGTTTAATTTTAAAATGATCTGCCAGATATAATACTCTTTTTAAGTCATGTAAAGCGGAAGGAGTTGGTTCTGTCACGGCAACTATGTAATCAGTTCCCACTAGTGAAGCAATTACAGGACAGCCAATACCTGCGGCAGAATCTATTAAAATTGTCTTTACCTTGATTTCTTTATTAATTTCTTCAGCGTGTTTCCTAACCTCAGCCACTACCTCGCCTGATGCCAGTTCTCCCAGCTTAAGTTCGCCTGTTATTAAATTAACGCCATAATTTTTACCAGTATAAATTGTTCCAATTTCTTTTTTGGTTTCAGAAATAGCACCATATGGACAAGCTACAATACAGGCTTTGCAACCAATACAAACATCTTTTACAAAAGCCGGGTACTTTCCTTTGACAAAAACTATGGCATTTTGTTTACATACAGAAGCACATCTCCCGCATTTTCTACATTTATCAAAATTCCATTTCGGTATTGGCTGGTAAACTTTAGTATATTTTTTCATTCTCACAGAAAGCATTAGATGATCGTTAGGGCATTCAACGTCAGTGTCTACCAGCATTGTTATATTTTTTTCAGCAAGCTCTACTGCTAAAGAAGTCGCCACCATTGATTTTCCTGTTCCTCCCTTACCACCAGTAATTGCGATTTTCATAAATTCATTTAATTTCAATTATTTTTCCTACTCCATTTTCTATAAAGTTTTTTTTATATTCCTCTTTGAATAATTCTCGACATATATCGCCGGAACAATGGCAGGGGGCAACTTTTTGGATACCTAATTTTCTAAAGTCGGCAATAATACTTTTTAATTCATAATCTAAAGCTCCGCCTAAATGAAAACCACCTAAAACTAAATAAATGGACTCCTGGGGAAATATTTTTTTTATTTTCTTAACAATATTTACTACTCCAGGATGAGCGCAACCAGTAATAACTACCAATCCCTTTTCAGAACTTATGATTAAAGATTGTTCTACAATTTCCCTTCCTAAAGGTCCTGTTGTCCAAACTCCGTCCACGATTTGGCTTGGACCAGAAAAAGATTCTGGCTTATAAACCCTCAAGTTCGGTTTTATCTCTAAAATTCCGGATAAACCACAAGTATGATCTTCGTGTAAATGAGAAATAAAAACAAAGTCGATATTTTTTGGGTTCAACGTCATTTTTTTCATATTAAAAAGTAAGGCCTCCGAATCAGCCCCAGTATCAAAAAGGATGTTAAATCCGCCTTTACCCTCTGAGCTTTGGTTAACAAGGCAAGAAAACCCCCAACCAGTTTTTAATTGTGGATGATACTGATAGTTATTGTAAACGGTAGTGAGGATTATTTTGGTTTTTTTCATTGTATTGATATCTGGTTATCAAAGTTTAAATTATTTTTACTCGGGTAAAATAACCAAAGTATTAATGCCATAAATTTATATTAAATTTTATGTTCTTCGCAAACATCTGCCAAAATGCTCCGCTACATTATCATTTAAACCTTTTTTGTTATTGGTAGGAATTACTATTTTCATTTTTTTACAGCGTTATTGAATTTTGCTGAGTTTGTTGTCTATAAAATCTTGTAAAACTTTTTTTACTAATCCTGTTCCTTTATAAACCTGTATGTTAAATTGTCTGAAAACATCTACGGCTCTTGGCCCGATATTTCCTGTTATAACTGCTTTCACATCCTTTTCTGCAATTGCTTGCGCAGCTGAAATCCCTGCTCCACCCATCTTATTTATACTTAAATTTTCTACTGCTTTAAATCCCTTTATTTTTTTATCCTCAATTTCCACAATAAGAAAGTAAGGGCATCTACCAAAAACTTCAGTTACTCTACTTTCTAAATTTTTTCCAGTCGAACTAACTGCAATTTTCATATTTTTTAATAGAACCACATTTGACGTAGTAAAATAATTAGTCTGACTTTTTTTACTTCTGCTTATCATCGACTAACTCTCTATCTACATCTTCCATCTCCTCTTTAAGTGCTTTTTTATAATCTTCCAAGTCAGCCTTAGACCAAGCTTGGCCTCCACCAAAAAACCTGCCTAGACCTCTTCGTCCTCTTCGCCCATAGCCAAATCCGTATCCTCGACTTACTAAATCTTTACCTTTCCCGCAACGTCCCATTCCTCGTCCTGTCATTGATCCTTGTCCTTGTGGACCTGTTCCATCAAATGCTGGCATATTTTTCACCTCCTTTAGAAACTGTTTACAAACTTATAACGTAAGTGAGTAATTACAGTTTCTTAGGCCCGCCAGCAATCGCTCTTTGAGCCGCAGTAGAAATCTACTAAGGCGGAAAGTAAGATGCGGCGGGGAATATTTAATCACATTACCAATAATAATGAATACGTATTCATTATAGTATTCCCGAAGTAATCTTGTCAAGTAGAAAAATTATTTAATAAGTATCGGTCAGAGTCCAGTTTGGCTGCCCAGCCTCGATTTGAACGAGGATAAACGGATTCAGAGTCCGTTGTCCTACCGTTAGACGACCGGGCAAATAATTAGCTATATTTTATCAAAAAATCAATAATAAAACCGCTGTTCCACTGGACTGGTGAAGTAAGACCCACTCAGCAGATTAATACTCAACGAAGTAGTTTATTTTTGCTTTAGCTTTGAGGTCAGCGACGAACGTCTGGACTTTTTCCTGAAGTTTTTGCTGTTTGATTGCTGCTTTTGCTTGATCCCTGGTTAATTCCGGAGTAGATTGATCTTTTTGACTGGCCAAATAGTCATCGATCTCTTTATTAGTGACTAAAACATTGCTACCAGTCATTTTTGTAACCAAAAGTTGCACTTTGATTTCATCTGCTAGATCGTTTTTTGTCATCCCTTGCTGCTCTAATAAAGCATCAAGCGTTGCTCCTTGAGAGGAAATATTCTTTTCAATTTTGGCTAGCTCCGCGTCAACTTCCTTTTCAGAAACACTTATATTCCTTTTTTTTGCTTCTTGGTTAATTAAAGTTTTAATAATAATGGTGTCGAGAATGTTTTTCCCTCCCTGTTTTTCCAGTTCTCTGATAACTGACAAACGACTGATCAACTGTCCGTTAACCGAGGCGGCAAAAAAAAGCTTTCTACCCAAAAAGATAAGACCAGCGGCGATGAGAATAATAAAAGCATAGAGAAATATTTTTACTGTCTTTTGTTTTTTTGCCATTTTTGCCATAGTTAATGTTACAAAATATTTTTTAAAAATCAATACCAACTAGCAACAATGGGAAAGCCATAGATGATATAATTTCTTTATGGAAACTTCTCTTTTTGAAGAAGCTGTAAAAAAAAGATATCCCGAAGCTGTAGCTTTAATAGTTTGCCAAGATAAAGATAAGATTAATGTTACTCCTATCGCTTGGTTTACTCTGTGTAATTCAAATCCTCGTTGTTGGGCTATTTCTTTGTATTATAAGCATTATTCTCATCAGGTAATTTCGGAAACTAAAGAGTTTGTCTTATGTCTACCCTCCTACTCTCAAAAAGACGATATTTTATATTGTGGTAGTGTTCACGGATGGAATATTGATAAGTTAAAAAACTGTAAATTAAAAACAGTTCCATCAAAAAAAGTGAGACCGCCAATTATTGAAAACTCGATCGCGTGTTTTGAATGCCAGGTAATCAAAACATTAGATACCGGCGATCATACTATTTTTATAGGAGAAGTATCAGCGTCTTATATCTCAGATAAAAAAGACAAAGTTTATAATCTTGGAGAAAAAACACTAATTGAATGGAAGATGAGATAAAGATATGAGATAATGTAATTATTCATTAAAAACTATGAACAAAAATAAAATCTTTGTTGGCAACCTGCCTTTTTCAATGAGTGGTTATTCTTTAAAGGATCTTTTTGTCCATTACGGAAAAATCACTAATGTTGAGATTGTCTCTGAGGCTAATACTGGAAGATCAAAAGGATTTGGTTATATTACCTTTTCCAAAGAATCAGAGGCTAAAAAAGCCCGCTTGGGAATGAACGGCAAAGACGTCGAAGGACAAAACATCATCGTTAATATCACCTGATATAATACTACTTAAACTTATTTATATTCTTGTTTATATTCTTGACAAGAACAATATCTTTGTATACAATGTATACGTTGTAATTTATTAATTAAAAACTATGAAAAATAAACAAAAAGTACTTCATGCCCGGGTATCTGAAGAGCTTTATGATAAGATTTCTCAAAAAGCCAAAAAACACCGAGTAACGATATCCAATTTTGTCCGAAGCCTGATCGAAGACTATTCAGAATTATCAGGAGATGTTTTTGAGATTATTGACGATAAAATTCGGGAACACCTAAAGAAAAAGAAAGAAGAGGTTCTCGCCTACCACCCGATTATCTTAGGGAAAAATACTGCCTGTTATATTTGTGATAA